>Ga0157364_1001665_pt1 | contig 19332 bp, 21 predicted proteins | sample AttsexASBM2_FD_111476 | JGI IMG/M metagenome (GOLD analysis project Ga0157364, IMG submission 111476) | Fungus gardens microbial communities from leaf cutter ant in Ribeirão Preto, State of São Paulo, Brazil - Atta sexdens ASBM2 | ecosystem: Host-associated > Fungi > Mycelium > Unclassified ...
ACAACATCAATTATTCCTGTTGATACTTTTCATCATCTGTCAATCATCATATCCTTATACTGAACCCCTGAAACACTATTCAGCCCCAGTATCACAACCAGTGAGTATCTTATTTGTGATACATTCACAGACTTTTGCCTCCTGGTGTGAACCACATCTAATATCTTGTTAAACAAACTTGGAATGTTTTGAATAAAAGACTATGGTGGCTGATAGATGAAAAGAATATTGAACTCTTTTTTATTTTCTAGAATTATCTTAGTGAGTATTCTGTTCTTGCAAACATTCTACAAAAATAAGCAAAATGTGAAAGATGTGTACAAGCTTTTGGGATTAGCAAACTACTATAGATGGTTTGTTAAAGATTTTGCAAGAGTAGCAAAACATTTGCACAAGATAACAAGAAATGATATGAAGTAGAATTGGGGAGAAAGACAGCAGAGAGTATTTGAGGAGTTGAAGGAGAGATTTATGACAGAGCCAGTCTTGGTTACATCAGACTTAGATAAAGAGATGAGAGTAGAAGTAGATACATTAGATTTTGCCACAAGAGAAATATTATCAATGAAGTGTGAGGGTGAGAAGTAAAGGCCAGTGGCCTATATTTCTAAATTGTTGAATGAGGCTGAAAAAAACTATAAAATTCACAATAAAGAGATGTTGGCTATCATTAGATGTTTAGAAGCATGAAGATATTTCCTAGAAGGCACCAAGAGTCAGTTTGAAATATGGACAGATCACAAAAACTTGGAGTACTTTATGAAGACTCAAAAGTTAAATCAAAGACAGGCTAGATAGACATTGTACTTATCAAGATTTGATTTCACTTTGAAGCATGTAGCTGGCAAAAGTATGGGACAAGTGGATAGTTTGAGTAGGAGAGCAGATTGAGTAGAAGGAGTAGAGAGAGATAATGAAAATCAGATAATGTTGAAAAAAGAGTGGCTAGAAATTAGAGCAATAGAGAAAGGACAGTTGTTAATTGAAAGAGCTGAGAAAGAAATAATTGAGAAAATTAAAAAATTAGAAGCAAAAGATGATGAGGTAGTAAAATCAGTAAAAGAAATGAAGAAGGTAGGAATTAAGGTGTTAAAAAATAAGAAATAGCAGATAGAGGATGAGTTAGTGTTGAAAGAAAGGAAGGTGTATATTCTGAAGGATGAGAAGTTGAGGTTAGAGATCATTCAGCTTCACCACAATATGCTGATAGCAGGACATGAAAAACAGTAGAAGATGGTAGAATTGGTTACTAGGAATTACTGGTGGCTAGGAGTTACTAAGAAGGTGAAGCAATATATGGAGGGATATGATCAGTGTCAGAGGATGAAGAATAGAGCAGGGATGCCAGTGGGAAAATTAAGACCAAATACAGTACCAGAAAGACTGTGGCAGCATATATTAGTGGACTTTATTATGAAGTTACTGATATCAAAAGACTATGACTCCATCTTAGTAGTATATGATAGGTTTTTGAAAATATCACATTTTATTATGATAACAGAAAAAATAATAGCAGAAGGATTAGTAAAGTTGTTTAGAAATAACATGTGGAAGTTGCATAGGTTACCAGAGAGTATGATTTCAGATAAAGGGCCACAGTTTGCAATGGGGTTGATGAAGGAGTTAAATGAAATGTTAGGAATAGAAACAAAGCTATCTATAGTTTTTCACCCTTAGATAGACAAACAAATGTGTTAGAATTGAAGATGGTAGACTCTATTTATTTTCAATTTTGGTTTCATTTTTATTTTATTTTCCATTTATTTTAATTTTAGAATCTAGGGTTAGGGCTTGGTATGACTTGGTATCACACACTGTCACAAGTTACACTAGCAATCATATATCACAATAGAAAATAGTAAAAGATTCTAGAAGAATGATGTCATATAACATGTTATACACATAGTTATTTAGGGTAGGCTAAAATAGTAGAGCACAGACTAGTAGTCTTAGGTATATAAGGTAGATGATCCTGTATAGAATTCTCTATCAAGTTCTCTTGTGTTAATCCTAATACAAGATTTTATTCATTGATCAACTCTAAGATCTTTGAGTTGTAACAAAATAGAGAGGACAAATCAGGAACTGGAACAGTATCTAAGGATGTATGTTGACCATAGACAAAACAATTGGTTAGAATGGTTGGCAATGGCAGAGTTTGCCTTCAATAACAAGATATATGAACTCACCTTACCCACAATTGAGTGGATTGATTTGCCTCTGTTTTCACAAAGCTCTTGATACTTTTTGGTATATCACTCTTTGTTGAACCTGTGCCTCCAGAACAGACATATATTGCTATCAGCTTGGTGTTCACCTTTGCAATTAATGCACTTAAAGCTGTGCAGGGATAGTTTATTTCTCTTGGTTTCAAGTCTTGGCAATTTGTCTTGAAGTTTGCTTTGCAACACCAAACTAGATCACAATAGTGTTTTATTTTGTGTGGTCCATTACACTTGATGCATTTTGATCCATGAGCATGACAGAAGAACATTGTATACCCCCATTTCCAACAGTTCTTGCATTTAAGTATCTCTGGTTTCATATTAGTATCTTGAATAGTAGTAATATAGTTTCTTATATTGAAATATCTGTTAATTAAGGACTTAGCCTTGGAGCTACTTTGCACATCCCAAATATCTATCCAAATGACTGCCATGTCCAATTTTGGAGAGACTTTGATAACTCTTGATTTTGATACAAGAACCATATTGTTGAAAATTTAGATGGATTGTAAGATTTGTTCTACAATTTCAGAGGAGACAGAAGTATTAGTGTTCTTTATGATGTATAGAATACCCAATATCTTGAAATAAGACCTTTACTGAGGTAACCATGGTGCTATGACATCTTTAGAATCAACAACATCAACATTCTTGATGTATTTTTTGATTGTATTGAAGTCTAACATGGACACAACTTTATTAGTAGTGATTGTCAATCCTCTTTGATCAGCCCAAATGAAGTCAGCCATGGTGTCTAACTTAGTATCTTTAAGAACTCAATTTATATTAGCGACATGTATACCACACAGTACCATGAATTTGTTCAAGTTCATTGAACTCATAGGAACCAAAACCTGCCTTCTCAAAGGATTCTTTATTATCATGTTGAACCTAGATTTGTCCTTTTTTTGTTCATAAATCACTTTCTATACCTCTTTGATCTTCTTAGTTGAGAGGTTTGGGAACATATTTTTGATCTTCACTATTTTCTTGATGTTAGCTAAGGACACTTGGGTGTAAGACCAACCATTCTAAGTGTTTACTTGTTTGACTAGGTTTTTTCCTTTATCTTTGTGATATTTCAACATTGCCAAAACATTCTTGTTTGGCCTCAGAGGAATAGGAGAGAGAATCCTAAAAATGTTGGCTTTCTTGCTAGGGTTAGTTGACTCTTTCTTGTGACTTAAGTTGTTCTTGGGATTTCTTGGCCTAAATTGAGCCAATATATATTGATGAAAAGTTCTTTTGTCATTGTTAGCAGTTAGGGAATCACATCCTGATTCATAAATGGACAAAATAAGGTTTTAGACAGCATAGCAGAATCCTGCAATGTATGGAATGTCTTTTTCTGTTTTCTATTTAGAAATCTGTTTCTGACAAATGAAATGATTCTGTTAAGAGACACAATGATGTTGGTAGTATTAGCTTCCAAGTATTTGTTTAGACTGTAAATAGAAATAGGATACACAGAGTCATCCCATAGACTTGGATCTACTAGTTGATTGACTGAATAAGAAATTGACATTGTTTCAAGATCTTGTGGTTGACATACTCTCCTTGAGGTTCTGGTATGTTTGCTATAACTATAGTCTTATTAGCTCTACCAGTATCCTCTATCTTTGGGAATGCATATGACAAGAAAAATTCTTGAGATTTGGTGTGTTCAACTTGCTCTGTCCAGAAAGAGCTGTTGTTGAGAGCTGGCATTCTTTCTATATATGGAATAAACAAAGCACTTGAATTGACTAACAGCTCTCTGGAGCTGTTTGTACTAGAAATGTTAGACCAACCTCTTGGAGTATTGATCTCCATGTCTATGTTCATATTGTTATAAGTTGGAAGGTTGGATAGTAAGCTAAGATTCAAAGAGAAGGATGTATTTGCTAATTCTCTTTTAGGTGCTGCCATACAAGATGGTGATATGAGAGAAAGAAGTGATGTCAGTCACATGCCTCTTTATCATCCAAAAAAACAAAAACAAAAACAAAAGAAAAAGAAAATAAATATTAAATCAAGAAAAGTAGATAAAAAGAAAAGAAAAATGTTCAAGTCTAAGTGTACTATAACAGTAGTCTGGCTACTTTAAATGTTCTGTCATATAGGTTGGTTAGAGATCTCTAGAGATTCTCAGCTGTCTCTGATATATTTGCTCTAAGGCTAACTACATTATTGATGTTGTATAGTAGTCATCTATTTGTCCATGCATTATGTGCCTTTCACTCACTAGCTGATGGGTTTTCAGAGTTCTAAGGAGTAGATTCAGGTACTACTGTACTAGGACTGGTTTTTGACTCTGTTAGTATAGTAAGATTCTTTATAGAACAATCTAGATATTCCATTGCTTCTTGTATCTCAGCTGTCATAATAACAAGGTTTTTGAAGGTAATCTAATTTATTCCATTAAATTTGTTATTCTTTAGGAAGACTAGTAGTCCATAAGATATTCCAGACATTTTTTTAGGTATGTCTGAGTGTGATATCATATAGATATAATGTGTCTAAATATTGGTGTTGTCAGACATGGTTCACACTGGGAGTGAAAGTCTGCAGAGTTGGCTCAGAGATATGCAAAATTATGGAATAACCTTGGTTTCAGCTTATATGCTGTGCTATCTGTCTGCTACATAGTTACAACTTCAGATAAATGGATAAAGTTCAAGATAGAAGTGAGTGCTGATAGGTGTGTCGCTGTTGAATACTAGAAATCAAGTTCAATAAGAGTTTATCTTTGTCAATTATCAGACTAGTAAGTTACAGTGTAACTACTAGTCTTATATACAAGTAGGTAGTATAGGAGATGCTCAGAGTTTCAGTAGTATAGCCTCTATCACTCAAAGTGGAGATTTCAGTAGTAAGATACTGACAGGAGTAAAGAAGACTTTGCCATAAAAGACTAAGTCAAATAGAAGTATCTCTGTCATGGAAGATGGAATATCCAGATTGTTGCATCATTGCCATGAGGACATGTTGCGAGAAGAATAGCTATTGTAGAAAACAGGCTTGTTTTATAAAGGTAGAGGGTATAGTATTACTATGGAGATATATCTTCAGTATGGGTGGACTAACATATGATAGGTGTCTGTTATTGTTTGGTATGTTATGTTCAGAATAAGTGTGTTATTTAAGATGTGAATATAGTAAATTCAAAATTTTGTTAGTTGTTCTAGCTTAAGGCCCATAATATGTTGAAACACATACTCAGTACTATTGTTAGCTTATCACCTCAGTCCAACACTAAAACATATAAATGGTTGAGGTTCCTTACTCATCAAAGATCTATATATGAGACAGTAAAAAATTTATGATATAAACTATATAGTTATGATACATTAGCATTGTAGAGTTGTGGTCTAAGCATTGGCCAGCAGTAAAAATAGGAGAAATAAAAATAAATAGATAAAAATAGAGATTTATTCATCACCTCATGACTTTATGCCTCATCCAATAGCAGTATTTGATGTTTGTAGACTAGAGGAACAGAAAACTTTATAGGTTCACAATAGGCATTAGTTGTTGTGGCAACTACTAACCAAAACAGTTAATAGTGCACTAAGTAGTCTTATTGTCACATATTATCTGACATTCACACTCTGACTATCCTCTTCTAATGCAGATTACATTCTATTCCAATCAACCTAAGAACTAAACCCTGTAGTTCTCATCAATTTCATGAAGTTTTAAATGACAACCTAAAGTATACACAGTGGTAGAGTATTATTAGATCTGTACTTCTTTACTTAAGAACATTAGCTACTATGTATCATTCCTCAGTCTAATAATCAACTTAGATTTGTATTGCACTTACTCTAAGTATATTTGAATCTCTCTCTTCCAAAATACAACTATGTGACAAGTCTGGCTACATACAACAATCTTCCAGCCTGCTCTCTAACCTTATATTCCAATCCAACCTGTCTTCTATGCTATTAGTGGATAATTCTGGCAAGTATAAATTGCTCTTAACAACTTTGTGTAATTTTTTTTAAAATCAACAATTTATTATATAGGACATGGAGGCAGACTATGATAGCTACTTCATAACTACATACATTAAGATGCATACTATATGAAAAATGAAAAAATGAAAAATAAAAGAAAAGAAAATAGAATAAAAGAAAATAGAATAAAAGAAAGAGTCAAATCAGAAAAGCTAAAGGCAGTTTAACTAAGTAACACTTTCTCTGAAAGAGAAAGCATTGCAGTCAAACTCAAGAGAGAGAGTAAAGTGCATAATTGAGTCCCTTCTTGGATTCCAATAATTGTTGTATCTTTTGCACTCATGAAGAATATAATACTTTGATTCAATGAGATAGAGGCCACATAGACACTTAAATTCCTTCTGAGGGAAGAATCTAAGACAATGTTCATTTATTAGAGTATAATTAACAATTGCTCTTGTAGCTCTGGCATAAAGAAAATTGGAGTGCCCAAAGTATTTGAGCTATAGTCCTCCTCTAAAGGTCGATAGTTCAATTGGTTTCAAGTCATTGTCTAGAAGCTCCAAGAAATGACATTCTTTATTGTCCAATACTTGGAAGGACATCTTCCAGCTGTTGAGAATGTTATCACACTCATTTTTCTGCTAAAGTCCTATGAATATTTGCATGAGAAGATGGAAGTGAGGTCAAACTTTTTTGTTTCTTTATCGACTATATTGTGAAGAAACCACTTGCAGTGGCTTGGACAATCCCAGAATTTGATATAATTGTTGTTATCTCTTTTGAAGAAATCTCTGAGTTTTCAGAAGATTGCAAATGAATAAAGTTGATAGAGATGTGATAATGAATCAAAAATTCTCTTAGCAGTATGGATAGAATCTGTAATGACAATGATTCAATTGATATTGGGGAGATAGGTGGCTTGGTTAATACTACATCTTATCACAAAAAGTTCTGCTTCAGTAGACATGATGTTTACTTCATGATGAATCATCTTGATGACTGGACTATCATGGACATGAACATGAGATATTAAAGTAGTGACATTGTTTTTTATACTGGCATCTGATACAACAATGATTGAATGAGGGTCTGTTAATGAATGAAGGGTAGTATCATCAAGTTTGCACAAATGAGTCTTAACACTGCTTTTGCTTTTTCTGTTCACAGGATGAAACAAAAAATGATTAGGAAATATATCTATAAGTCTATTATCTGGTAAGAATTTATGATTAAGTGGAGAAAAGGAGGGAAAAATCTCGTTAAACCTATTGTCCATATCAGTAATTGGACCTTTGATATTTACTTATTGTCTAGGTGTAAGCCTTTCCAGTGGTAGTCAATATGCTTCTTTATCATCCATATGTCTTGTTTTCAAAAGCAATTTGATGACATGATTTGTTAGTAAAGTATGTGCTCTGAAGTGAAATCTACCATTGATTTTTTTCAAATAGAGATGAATGGGGATGAGACCAGCAATAGCCTCAATACCAGTGGATGGAGAAGTACAAAAGGCTTCTAATATCCATAATGCTGCTCTTCTCTACATGTTTCTAAGTACTTCAAGTGGATATGATAGCAGAACTTTGTTGTAGTACTATATTTAAAAGCCATATAGTGTGATAAGTAATATGCAGCTTCTATACAAATGCCTCTTTTAAGTCAGAATGAGGCCTCTCAATGAATTGCTGAGCATCTTCATGCACTTAATCATGAATATTGTCTTATTGGAGTAGAAGTCAACATATTATCTAAATGTCAACTTCCCATTGAAAATGAACCTGAGATAATGCCATGTGTTCTTGGGTTTAAGAATAGGACCTCCTAGTGGTGAAAGATCTAAGAGTAGAGGATTAAAAGTACCATGTGATCTAGAAAAATGAAAAACTTCTGTCTTCTCATGTTCTGCAATCAGTCCAGATTTCTCGAGAAGAGAAGAGATAACATGGTAATTACAAAAAAAGATTCAAATTAAAAACCATCAAAGATTTGTCTTGTACAACAAAAAGTCCACCATTTATGAAAAAGAGAATGGAAACTAGAATTTTTAGGTTTTTTAGTCTTTTTTCAAAAATATAAAGAAGGGGAGAAAGAGCAGATCCTTAATCTACTCCAACATCAATATTAAAAGATGGAGAAGAAAAATTGTTCCAGAAATATCTGGTTTTTCTATCTACTAAATAGTCTCAGAAAAATGATGAAACTTTAGAGTCAAAACCGGCTTTGATGAGTATCAAAGGGAGAAGTTGGTAGTTCAATAATGGGAAAAATCACACAATGTCAAAGGCCAATGTGCTAGTGGACAAGTTTTTAACCCAACCTGTATGAATAAAGTGGGTAAGAGTAATACCTGAATCTGTGGTAGATTGCTGTTTTAGACTACCTAGTTAGCACTGGTGAATAAACTCATTGGAAATTGATTGAAACTGTAACTTCTCCCTAATAACTTTCTCAATTAATTTACCAATTATGTTAAGCAAGACAATGAGTTGAAAAGCCTTGGGGGGATTATATAATTTCTTGTTAGGCTTGGAAATAACAATGGACATAGAAACTTTAAAATGCTGCAGCCAGTAATCTAGCTCAATGCAAGTGTTAGCAATATCAATGAGTTTTTTAAGACATACAACATCATTGACACATCTCCTAAGGTACCTCCATGACAATTTGTCCAGTCCAGGAGTTGATGAATTATTGTATTTTGCAATAGCACTAGTAAACTCTTCTTCTGAGAACAGCTCCCATTTCATAACTTGTCTACTTGAAATTTATTCTAGTAAGTCTAGGTCAACTTGATGATGTTGAGCCATATTGAACAACAAGTGGAGGGCTTGCTACAAATCATCAAGTTTAATATATGGTCGACCATTGTATTGAACAGCTTCAATGGCCAGAAGCTTTCATTTCTTAACCTAGTTCATTAGTTCCCAAGGTTTACAATTCTTGTTTGCAATTTCTTGAATTTTCAAATTGAAGAAGTTATATTTTGTTTTCTTGACTGTACCCTTGAATTATTTCCAATCATCTATTCTTTTGGTTTGTCTATATCTCTCCAAGTCCCTATGGTAGTCATCATCCCACTATGCCTTAGAGTGTTTAGTAACTTTAACAATTTTTGAATATTTATACCAAATTCTTTCTGTACACTCAGCAAAAGTTTGCACAATATGTTCAAGGGCTTCTTTGTTTTGAAAATTCTCCATGTTAAGCCTCTTGATAGTCTTGATTAAGTCATTAACAAAGTTATCTTCTTCTTTGCTGTTCTTAACTATTGTGCATTTTTTGGTTTAAACATATTCTTCAAAAATAGCAATATTCACAGTGAGTAGGACATGATCTGATGTGAGTCTCCAATATCAATGACTGAATTTGAGTTATGTTGATTATCAGAGTACCTAGTAGGAATATGGTTAGTAGGTTTAGACAGTTCTAAATTAAAAGAGTTTGAAATATCTATAAGAGTATCTCTGTGAATGGAATGATGTGGAAAGTTGGAGTTCCAACTACTATTCCTAATATTGAAGTCCTCTATCATAATAAGAATGTTATCAATGTTGACTTCATTATCTTTGAGATACTTTAAAGCTACTTGCAATGAGTCAGAGTATACATTAATTAAAAAGTAAACCAAACTGCAATTGATAAAAAAACACAAGAAATATCTCTATGATTAAAAACATCTTTTCATAATGAGAAACAAAGAGAGGATAATCTAATATTAATATATGTAATGACCCTAGGTGAGTTATTGTAATTTGAAGAATTCCTAACAAAGATAATCTAATTCAGATGATTAGAAACTCCCACCAGTTCTTCTCTTTCCTTACTGTTCGAACTTGGTATGGACTGAATAAAAATAATGTCAAATAAAGTTTACATTTCCAAGATTGTATTGATGATAAAGTTGTTCTTTCAAAAGTTTTGAGAAAAAATCTTGATTTCATTCAAAATTATATTTGGTTACTGCTTACAGCTGAGCAAATCAATTGACTTCTGTTTTTATGAAGTTCCTAGTACTTTTTTGAGTGCCACTCCCTATTGAAGTAATGTCTTCAGAAGGGATATTGGTTAGAGTCAGCCTAGTGGTCTCCCTTGCAGTTCAAGTATTTAAACAAGTGAGGGCATGATTTGCCCTATTTAGTCTCTAACCTAGGAGAGTTAGTTTTGAAGTTAGCTTTGCAACACCATGCAAAATGATGATGGTATTCTGTCTTATGAGGACCATTACACTTAACACATTTAGATCCTTGAATCCTGTATGCAAAAGTAGTATGCCCCCACTTCCAGCAGTTCTTGCATTAAAAAACTCTCAGATTCATGTTTGCTTCTCTGATGGTCACAATGTAGCTCTCTATGTTAAAGCACTTATTTATTAGCCCTTTAGCCTTACTTTTACTTTGTACATCCTATATATCAAGCCAAATAATGGCCATGTCTGACTTTGGAGATATCTTGATGACTTTTAGTTTTGAGATGATAGTGATATTGTTGAAGATATGGTTATTCTTTATGGTAGTTTTGACCACATCTGCTGTTATAGGAGTATCAGTATTCTTAAGTAAATACAGAATACCAATGATTTTGAGGTATGATTTAGACTAAGGTAAACAAGGGGTTTTGACCTATTCTGCCTCAATATAATTTGCACTTTTCACATATTGCTTAATGATTTGAAGGTCTAGTTGAGCTGTTACCTTGTTAGTGGTAATGACAATACCTGTTTGTTCCGATCAAACAAAGTCAGCCTTGGTGTCTAGTTTAATATTCTTTAGAGCTCTATTAATGTTAGTAATGTGAGAGCTCGAATTCATTATAAATTTTGACTTGTTGTCATTACTCATAAGAACGATGACTTGTTTTCAGAAGAGTCTCTTAGTTGTCATATGAAGTTTAGGCTTTGCCTTACCTCTACCATTGATTATCTTCTGAATATTTTCAATTTTCTTTGTCAGAAGATTGAAAAAGGTTTCCTTGATTTTCAAGACTTCTCTAGTGGAGTTAGCAAGAGTGGAAGCCTAAGCATATGATTTATTGGTTTTATTTTTCCCATCAGATTGTTGGTTCTTCTTGAAGTATTTCAAAATTTCATTGATTTCCTTAGGCGATTTAACCAGAATAAGAAAAGAGATCTTGTTTATAGTAGCCAGTATATCAGAACTTTTACTACTCTTGTTCTTGCTGACATTTACCTCCTTGGTCTTAGGAGTAAACTTTTCTGAAATCTTTTTCCTAAAAGAAATGTTATTGTCAATAATAAGAGAATTCCATTTTGACTTACAGAGAGAAGAGATGAACTTCCATACTGCTTCACCTATATCTTTGAGATCATTGACATCATCTGCCTTACTATTTTCGATTTTTATTGCTTATATAAGTTGCAATACAAAGAAGGAATGTTCTGATATTGCTCACATCAGATAGGAGGTGTTTAAGAGAACTATAGAGCAAGATGAACTGAAATTCTCTATCTCATGCATCTTGTTCCATAGCCTGATTGATATTATATAGCACTTGGATATTGATGTTGTCTTACACAATTTCATTTGTTCTATTATTAGTAACACTCTCACCTCATAGCATAGGTATGGTAGTGAGGGCTGGTATCTTGTTTGAAATATATTGTCTCCTCATTAGGGTATGTTATCAGTTGCCTTCCTAATAGACTTACCTACATCTACTTGACTAGCATAAGACAGCTTAGAGCTGTTGATTGGTTTCAGGAACTCAATGTCCAGAAGATTGTTGTTGAGTTCTATATGTTCATGATATGGAGTAAAAGAAGTACTGGAAAAAACTAAAGAGTTTCTAGAACTAGCTTTGCTAAAGAGAGCAGATCTCCCTTTGGTTATGTTGCAATCAATGTCCATGTCCATACTAGATGGTATTTGAGACATTGAGAAATGGGTTTAACTAGCTGAGGATTTGGAGAAAATATATATTCACTTAGTTCTTTTATGGGTACTACCACACAAGGTGGAGGTAAGAGAGAAAGAAGCAGTGACAACTCTGTGTAATATTTGGACAATAAAACTTAGGTTTCTATTCTTAAATATTTAAATTACAAAATTTCTATTCCTGAGTTTCTTCTAAAACTTTATGTCATGATCTTAAGTTCAAAGACTTATAGGTGTATAGGCAAACTATAGTAGCTACTTCATAACTACATACATGAAGAATCATACAACATGAAGAAAGGAAAAGAAAAAGAGAATACAATAATAAGCAAACTAAAATCAGAAAAGACTAGAATGCAGTTTGACTAAGTAATACTTTCTCCAAAGAAGAAAGCATTACTGTTAAACTCTAGGAAAAGAGTAAAATGTGCTATTGTATTCCTTTTCAGATTCTAGTAGTTATTGTACCTTTTGTACTCATGAAGAATTTGGTGTCTTGATTCAATAGGATAGAGATTGCAAGGGCATTTAAATTCTTCCCAAGAGAAGAATCTAAGATGACATTCACCTATTGGTGCATGATTAATAATAGCTCTTGTAGCTCTGGCACAAAGAGAATTGGAATGGCCAAAGTACTTGAGCCACAAACCACTTTTGGATATCAACAGTTCAATTGGTTTTAAGTCTTCATCTAGAAGCTTTAGAAAGTTTTGTCCTTTATTATCCAACACTTGGAAAGACATCTTCCATTTGTTGAGAATATCATTGCACCCTCATTTCTTGCTAAAATTCCATGAAGATCTGTATGGAAGGATAGGGTAAGGTTGAATTTTTTTTGTTTCTTTATCAACTGTGTCATGAAGGGACCATTTGCACTTGCTAGGATAGTCCCAAAATTCAATGGAATTGTTATTATTCTTTTGGAAGAACTCCCTAAGTTTGCAAGAAATTGCTGCTAAATGAATTTGATATGGGTGCAACAAAGAGTCAAAGATTCTATTGGCAGCATGAATGGAATTTGTAATGACAAATATATAATTAATATTGGGAAGATGGATAGCTTGATTTATACCACATCTAATTGCAAATAATTCAGCTTCAGTAGACGAGATGTTAACTGCATGATGTATAGTCTTGATAACTGAACTATTGTATGAGTGAATGTATGATATAAATGTAGCAACATGATTCTTGATGCTGGCATCCGACACAACAACAACTGAATGCAGAATCAACGACACTTGGAAAATAATACTATCAAGTTTGCATAGGTGACTTTTAATATTATCATTGCTTTTTCTATTCAACAAATGAAACAAAAAATGATTCAGGAAAATGTCTATAAGTCTGTTTCTAGGTGAAAACTCACAATGAAAAGAAGAGAAAGAAGTAAAAACTTTGTTAAACCTATTGTCTATGTCTACAATAGGATCCTTGATAATTGTTCATTGTCTGGGCATGTGATTTTTCAATAATAGTTGATGAGGTTTATTGTCATTTGAAGATCTCATTTCTGAGAGCAACTTGATAATATGATTTGATGACAGAGAATGCACTCTGAGTTGAGATCTACCACTGAGCTTTTGAAGATAGAGGTGAATAGGGATTAGACCAGCGATGGCCTTGATACCCAATGTGGGAGATGTATAAGAAGCATCTCTTCTCTGTATTTTCCTAAGTTCTTTAAGGGGATATACCAGTGGTATCTTGTTGTAATACCATAGTTGAAAGCTGTATAAGGCTATAGATAATACACAATACCTATATAGCCATCTCTTTTGCATAGGAATGAGATCTCTTGATGAATTCCCTAGTATTTTAATGTATTTGATCATAGAAATAGCCTTTTTTGCATAGAAATTGATGTATTGCTGAAAAAATAGTTTCCAGTTGAATATAAATTCATGATACTGCTATATACTCTTGGGGTATAGAATATGATCTCCTAAGAGCATAAGGTCCAGTAGAGGAGGATCGAACACTATATGTGATCTAGAAAAATGAAACATCTCTGTTTTCCTATGTTCTATAATTAGTCCAAATTTTGTAAGAAGAAATGAAATGACATTGTAACCACAATAAAGGTTCATATTCAAAACTTTTTTAATTGTTTTTCAAAAATATGAAAAATAGGAAAGAAATATAAAGCAGAAAGAATTGGAGAAAGAGCAGACCTCTGTCCTACTCCAATTTCAACATTGAAAAAAGGGAAAGATAAACTGTTCCAGAAATATTTGGTTTTTCTACCTACTAAGTAGTTCCAGAAAAAGGATGAGATTTTTGGGTCAAAACTGGCTTTGTCCAGTATTGAGGGGAAAAGTTGGTAATTTAATGGTGGGATGAACTGTGTAATATCAAAAGCCAATGTGCTGGTGGTGAGGTTTTTAACCCAATCTGTATAAATGAAGTGGGTAAGTATAATACCTGCATTTGTAGTAGACCTCTGTTTAAGTTCACCTAGTTGACATGGATGGATGAAGTTGTTAGAAATCAATAGAAACTGCAATCTTTCACCAATAACCTTCTCAAATAGTTTGCTAATTGTGTTAAGCAAGACAATGAATTGATAGGCTTTAGGAGAGTTGTATGACTCCTTGTGTTACGACTCAAAGATCTTATCTGGTTCTGGTGTAGAGAAGCTGTTGCAGTTAGCGGTGGCACTCTTGAACTCTTCTTTGAAAAATAGGACCTATGAGGAAGGAGGCTTGTTGGCGACCTCGTCAAGGATATTGATGTCCACTTGATGATGGAGAGCAGTGTTGAAGGCCAAATGAAGTATATTCCATAAGTCATCAATGGTTAGATATGGTTGATCATTATATTTAATAGCCTCAATGAATAGAATCTTGTATTAAGGTTAACACAAGAGAACTTGATAGAGAACTCTGTACAGGATTGTCTACCTTATATACCCTAGACTACTGGTCTGTGCACTACTACTTTAGCCTACTCTAAATAGTCATGTGTCTGCCTTAAGGTAACCAGATGTATAATATATAATATAATAACATTTCTTCTATAATCTTCTACTGTTTTCATCATGGCATGTGATCATGTGACAGTGTGATCTGTAACATCCTACTGATCCCTAACCCTCATTCTAAAAATAGAATAGCAGAAAAGAAAAGTGAATGAGAAGAAAAATCAAATAGAGTTCAATTTCTTGCATTTCTAATATTTTGTTGGGTTTGGAAATAACTATAGTTTTCAAAACTTTAAAGTGCATCAGCCAATGACCTATATAAATACATGTATCAGCAATATCAATAAATTTATTAAGGCATGCAATATTTTTGACAATTCTTTTAAGGTATCTCTAAGACAATTTGTCTGGTCTAGGAGTCAAAGAATTGTTGTATTTCTTGATTGTGCTGAAAAACTCCTCTTTTGAGAAGGAATTCCATTTCATAGTTTCTTTACCAGGAATTTCTTCTAGTAGTTGAGGATCTATTTGATGATCTTGAGCCAAATTAAATAACAGGTGGAAAATCTACCATAAATTGTCAAGTTCGATGCATGGTTGACCATTGTATTATATAGCTTCTATTGCCAAAAGCATGTATTTCTTGACCCAGTTTATGAGTTCCCATGGTTCACACTTCTTTTTAACAATTTCTTGAATTTTTAAGTCAAAGAAATTACATTTTTTCTTTTTAACTGTACTTTTGAATCTTCTCCAGTATTCAATTCTTTTGTATTGTCTATAGATCTTGAGATCTCTGCAACAATTTTTGTCCCACCAATTCTTTGAGTGTTTAGTGATATTGACAACTTTTGAGTGCTTATATCATATTCTTTCAGTATTGCTAGCAAATAATTGAACAATTTGTTCAAGGACTTCTTTACTTTGAATATTCTCTATATTAAGTCCCTTGATAGCTTCTATTAGTTTTTTTATGAAAAATTCCTCTTCTTTGCTATTTTTGACTACCTTGTTTGAATATGTTCCTTGAAAATAGAGATGTTGATGGTAAGGAGAACATGATCCAAAGTTAGTCTCCAATCAGGATGGATGGTATGATTGTCATGTTCCAAAGATTCCAGCCTAAGGAACATAAGATTGATTACTAAGTTTGAATCTTGATAATTGTTCAAATACCTAGTAGGAACTTGTTTAGTAGGTCTAGACAGTTCTAAGTGTAAGGAGTCTGCAACTTCAAAAAGAGCATCACTATGGGAAGAATAATATGGAAAATTTGGGTCCCAATTATTGTCTCTGATGTTGGAATCCCCAGACATAATAAGAATATTGCCAATATTGACTTTAGTATTCTTAAGATACTTCAATGCCATCTGAGATGAATCTAAATATATATTAATTAAAAAGTAAACTGAACCACAATTGAAGAAAGAAACACAAGAAATATCTCTGTGATTAAGAATGTCTTTTCATAAAGAAAACTGAAGAAGGGACAGTCAGATATTAATGTAAGTTATGACTCTGAGATGGTTGTTGCTTTGAGAGGGATTTCTGGAAAATGTGATCCAGTTAGAATGATTAGGCACTTCTACCAATTCTTCACCTTCTTTGTTTTTTAAACTCAGTATGGAGTGTATGAAAGACCAAGATGGTTCTAAGATGAAAATAATGTCAAAGACATGTTGTGTTTCAAAAATAATGTTGATGATGAAGTTGTTCTTGTGAACATTTTGAGAGAAAATTTTGATATTCTTCAAAATCATACTTGAATATCATCTACAGCTGAATAAATCGATTGTCTCCTGTTCTCACAAAGCTCTTGATACTTTTTAACATGCCATTCACAATTGAATCTGTGTTTCCAGAAGAGACAATGATTAGAATCCATCTAATGATTACCTCGACAATTTGAACACTTGAAAGAGTGAGGGCACAGCTCGCCTTGTTTGGTTTCTAGTTTAGGAGGATTAGTTTTGTGGTTAGCTTTACAACACCAAGTGAAGTACCTATAATGTTCAGATTTATGGGGCCCATTGCACTTTATGCACTTAGCTCCTTGAATTCTGTATGAGAACATTGTATGTCCCCACTTCCAGCAATCCTTGCACTGTTATGGCAACCACTAGACATAAGGTTCAATGATAATATAAGCAGTAAAGCTCTCAATTAAGCAATCAAGTAGGAAAAGCACAAAAGAACTTGACAAGAAGTCTCTGCTAAATTAGAGTCCTATATATACAAAACATGCCTGGTCTGTGCTATCAATAATTAAGCCTGCCCTATTGTCCATACTTTAACCTCATGTCTACCTCATTTCCTACTCAAGGCTACCATGTTGTATACATGTGCCCTAATATCATCTTTTAGATCCTTCTACCATGTTCTAGGCCTATGACATCACATCATGTGACCTGTCATGTGACTACAGTGTCACATGCCTCTTCATTGTCTAAAAAAGAAAAGAAAATAAAAGAAAAAAGAAAATTAATATAAAATCAGAAAAATAAAAGAAAAGGATAATAAAATTGTTAGTGTTTAAGTGTCCCATAACATGCACTGGGAAACTCCAGGATTCATATTTGCACCTTGGATGGTTGCAATATAGCTCCTAATGTTAAAAGACTTGTTGATAAAATTTTTAGCATTAAACCACTTTGAGCATCCTATATGTTAATCCAGATAATAACTATATTAGATTTAGACAAAACTTTGATGACTTGCAGTTTTAACATAAGTGACAAGTTGTTGAATATATGATTGGACTTGATAATCATTTCAACAAAATCTAATGAGATAGTGATATTAGAATTTTCAATGAGATAAGGAATATCTATTATTTTTAGATAGGATTTTAATTGTGGGAGTCTAGGCAATTCAATATCCTCAGAGTTGATGTTTTTCACATTTTTGACAAAATTTTCAATGACCTGAATATTGGAAGACAATACTACCTTGTCAGTAACAATAGTTACACCTATAGGTTCCTTTCGAATATAATCCACCATTACATTTGATTTGATGCTTTTAAGAGCACTGTTGATGTTAGTTATATAATTGCTGGTAGAAATCATGAACTTTTCAGTATTCTCTTTGCCCATGAGAATGATGATTTGTTTATGGGAAGAACCTTGTGTAGTCATTTTGATATGAGGTTTGGACTTATCAGAATTGTTTATGATTTTTTGTATATTTTCAATTTTCTTAGCCAGCAAATTGAGGTAGTTTTTCCTTTAATTTCAATATTTCTAATATACTAAGACCTGCTACTTGAGCATACAATTTGTTTTGCAGTGCTTTGTTCACTGTTACTTTTTTCTTTTCTTTACCAAAAAATTTGGAATTTTTCAATATCTCCTTGAATGGACAAGTAGGGATGAGAGAAGAGAGTTTGACAATTTTTACTACCTTGTTCTCAGATAAACCAGAAGTTAACAAAGATTTGGTTTTCAGAACCTTGGGAGTAAATTTTCTGGAAACTCTAGTTCTGAAGGAGCTGTTACTGTTGATATCAATGCTATCCCATTTAACCTCATAGATGGAAGAGATAAAATTCTATGCAGCTTTGCCAAGACCTTTGAGTTGAGGAATATTGTTAACAGATCCTGCTTGGACCTCCCTTGATCTAATGAAATCAGCCATACATAACAAAGAAGTGTAGATGTTCTTGGTGTTTATTTCCAAGAATTCCATAGTACCAAAAAGAGAAAGAGGATGAGCTTCACTATCCTAGGCTTTAGGTTCCATAGGTTTGTTGATGTCATAAGCCAATGGAATTTCATAATAACTACACTGTGAGCTATTTTCTGAAGGAACCATTGTCTTATGTTCAACTTGTGGAGAAGGTATGCTATTTAGGGTCAGAGTCTCATTGATAGCACATTGTTTTTTAGCCTTGTTTCCAATATTGGTGTCCTGGTCCTGGTTATTCAATGTCTTCTGCTGGTTAGACTGGTATGATAGATGGAAATTCTGGAATTTGACTTGTTCAGCCCAGTCAAGTTTCACATTTTCTACTTCTATTTTATTAGCATAAATTTGGGATGATGCATCAGAGTGGATAGAAGGATCCCTTGAAGAGTTTGGACTTGGTGCAGAGAATCTTCCTCTCAGCACATCCATGTTGATGTCCTCAGAGATGTTGTTAATCTCTATTGGGTTAGATGTAGGTAAAAAGAAGGGGAATTGGTTTGTATTCACAATATCTCTTATAGGTGCTCCTATACAAGATAGTGGTTAAGAAGAGAGAAGCAATGATGTGTCACATCACACTCATTTGCCTAAGTCCAAATAAGAAAAATAGAAATAAAAACTAAAATAAGATAATAAAATAAAATAAAAGTGAAAGAAGAGAAAAT
>Ga0157364_1001666_pt1 | contig 19330 bp, 10 predicted proteins | sample AttsexASBM2_FD_111476 | JGI IMG/M metagenome (GOLD analysis project Ga0157364, IMG submission 111476) | Fungus gardens microbial communities from leaf cutter ant in Ribeirão Preto, State of São Paulo, Brazil - Atta sexdens ASBM2 | ecosystem: Host-associated > Fungi > Mycelium > Unclassified ...
GTGTGTGTGTGTGTGTGTGTGTGTGTGTGTGTGTGTGTGTGTGTGTGTGTGTAAAATATGAATAATAACTTTTTGCAACACTCTGGAAGAAACTTTAATTAATTATCGCTGTTATGCTTGTATTTATTAGCAACCGATTGCTTTACCGTTATACACTGTTAAATTCGTAATGTCAAATGGTAGCCAATTTGAGTTATTTTTAATCACTTATATAGGCTGCTTCTATTTAATATGTTGTTAATTTAATTAAAACAATGGTTCAATGAGTTCAATAATTTAATTTGAGAAAATGTGTTAAATTGACTCAAATTTAGTTTATTATTTACTAAATACATACGATGATAGGGATGCTGTTTTAAACTAATCACAGAAATAGATTGATTTACATTTTAACAAACATGAAAGTTAAAAATAACAAAGTATTTTTAAGCTAAAGGATTGGGTTAATATTACTTCTTTGATATCTAGTCACACAGTGTGTAGAATTAATTACTTCTTCAGTTTCGGGATAATTCCTTAAATTAGTTATTTCTCTAGATTACAGTTATCCTGACTGTAATATCAAAAAAAAGAATTTGATAGAAAGGAGCTTAATATTAAAGTTGAATATAACAATACATTCCAGAAATGACTTATCGATGAGATTTAATGTAAAAGATCGATTAATAAAAATTAATCATCTCACACACACACACACATACACACACACACACACACACACACACACACACACACACACATTATATATATATATTAATCAAAATACTATTAGTTTATCAATCAATGATTTATTCATTAAATTTTTTTTTAGTTTCTTTAACACGACTCTTTATGAAAACCTTTTTGCGATTCATAAAGTGAAATCTTTTTCATTATAAATAAATTTTCATTATTAATTAAAATATTCATAATCATAAAGAAAAAATATATAACAATTTTATATATTTTTAAATATAAATTTATTGTATTCTATTTTTGATTCTCCTATATGAGAAGAATTATTCTTATTGTCTTTTCCACTTTAAGATGATGTTATCGCTTTCTGTAAACATCCTTATACGCTCTTCCTTAATCCTTTCTGAATTGTCATAACATTGAGCCCACATTTGATGGTTTACGCTTGTTTGATATTTGGACCAATGACAATAGTAAGATACCCGAGGGGCATATATACTATCCGCGTTTCACGCGCATTTCACAATACAATAAAACGTAACAGAGCCGATCGAAGCGTAAGTAAATCGAGTACTTCCACGAACAATCGACGAGCGAGAGGGAGGACGTAACCGGCGACGCGTGTCGCGGGCCAACGAGTAATAAAACGATCGAAGAGCATGCCAAAAAAAGAAAGGAGAAAATAGAGAAAAATCGGGGATCGCGAAAACGCGAGGATCGATTCTTGAAGAAGAGAATAAATGGCAATGTATTTACCATTTCCATGCCATCGCGCCGCGTATCGGACGCTCCAAGTGTATGCCGCTCTCACATCCTTGCCGTCTTCATCATCAGCATCATCATCATCGTCGTCGTCGTCGTCGTCGTCGACGTCGTCGTCGTCGTTGTCGTCGTCGTCGTCGTCGTCGTCGTCGTCGTTGTCGTCGTCGTCGGCCGGCGCCCCGTTGAAGATCCCGTAGAAAACCGCGAGGAAAAGAGAAACACGAAATCGACCGCGCGCGCCTCGATTTCTTCGTCAAGTACGCTGCGCGAGTACAACGCGAATATCTTATCGAAATCTCTATCTCTCTTTTTCTAACTATTTATCTGTCTATCTATCTGTCTATGTCTATCTGTCTATCTCTTCCGCTCTCTTTCGAAGCTATTCGAAGCCGCGCTGGATGCAATGGTACGTCAAAAACGCAACACAAGATGCGCACACGCGTAAAGCGCGGAAACGACTGGCTCGGCTCGCCCGCCGTGATCTCCGGCCCCTGCGTCAGCGCCACCTGCTCCGCACGGATGCTGATTGCTGCCCCTGCAGCCGTCCGCCCGCGCAAAAATCCCCCGCGTTGCATTGCCCCCCCACCCTCCCCCCGCACCCCCCTCTCCCGGCCCCCCGTTCTGCGCTGCGACAAAAAAAAGTGTGATTCTCAGGGGCTACCATCACTCTGCTATCTAAATGTCTATCCAAGTATCTAAATATTGAAACAAGAATTTCAATCTCTAAGAGATCTCGAAACTCTCATTAAGATATTCTGGACAGCATACGTGTCTAAATTAAATGATAACATAAAAACGTCCTAATAATAATATAATAACAACAACAACAATAATAATAATAATATTATAATAATGCTTTATATAATTATCAATATTAATAATAATAATATTATATTCCGATCTTGGATATTGTGCTGTCGAGAATCCAAATGTCTGATGACAGTATCTAATGAAAAAAATAACAAACATTATTTACACGTAGAAAAAAAAAATAAAATCTAAATTATTGAATATTAAGTCAACATATATGCAAATTATTTCTGCCAAGGGGTATCTGCTGCTATATAATTAATAGGTAATACCTTTGGGCTATTCATTTACACACAGCTGCATTTACGTTTCTCGATATTGAAAGCTAAAATTCTCGTAATTCACCGGTCGATACAGCTCGTTTTGTGAGTGCTTATGCGGTAAAGGAATTGTAGAATCAGCTGTGTCAGAGAACTAGACGTATAATAATCCTACGTATGGTAAATCACGCGGAAAAAGCACTCTCTCTGTAAATGAAATTGCAAAATGTATCGCACAACGTGCGTTTATTAAACTTGAATTGAAGACTTCTTTTTCCATCGTTTTAGTTAATGCAGTAATAATACATGATAATGAATACGTGTGAATCCTGATGATTTTATTAAGCGCTATTTTCTTTTCCATCTAATCAACATCTGATACATCGGCTTCTCATCTCTCGTGTTTCGCTCCACTTTCCTTTGAGCCTTCATTTTATTAATTAAAGAGTTCCTTTCCTTTGCCACGTTAGCCTTTGTCAGCGTTCCTCTTGAGTTTTCTATTGCGACAAAATTGTATGTTTCGCTGCAGTAGGAAATGTTACGCTGAGTGGTACAAAATAAGTATAGTTTTATAAAGCAATATTTCGAAAAATTACTTCCTTCATTGCTAAATTGTGACTGTATAGTTGACAAATTTATTTTCTTTATGATGAGCTTTAAAATTTTATCGTTATCTTTTTTTATTGCGCGTATCAATTTAAAAAAAAATAAAAATAAATTAATTAGCAATAAATAATTAATATCTTTAAAAAATATAATAAAGAAAAATATAATGATAATTTATTTAATGTGTAACAAAAACATGAAATTTTTTTCATTGTAAAAATTGCATTACATGTTTTATATAAAATTATTAATATTACAAAAGCAATTATCATTTAAAATCAATAAATGTAAATAATACTTTATTTCCAATTTTTCTCTCGCATCAATAAATATTATGCGGAAAAATACGGTTTTCTGCAATACAAAATTTTCGTCGTTAACACACCTATAGAGAATCTCTTTTATTTCCTATAAATTATCAAATTACATCAAGAGTAATAACGGAAATGACTTTCTACAACGTGCAAATCGGACAAATGTGAGCTATATGTCAATTCGCAATATTCGCATGAGCTACGTGTAGAACAAAATACGTGCGAAGAATCGCGAATGACGTTCGAAATCCAACAATTTGTCTTACCGGCTGTATCCTACGTCCGCAATGTATCTTTATTGTTCACGTGCATATCGTACATGTAATAATTGAGGGAATAGACGGAATAAAAGCACAATTCTACTTAAGGCCTTTTTCCAATTAGCTTTTTCATGTATTATTGATCGTATAATAGAAAAATATTATAACATGTAATTTTTTTAAAGACATTACATAAATTTATTTGATATTGTATCCATTTGTATATAATAAAAAGCAATTATATATAATAAAAAAGTAGCAAGTTATTTTAATTTTTATCAATATCAAGATTTTGTAATTAAGCCTTTATTCCGCCCATCCCTTCAATTTGTTGTGATTCTTATGGTTGCAATAATAATGAATTATTATTAATTTATTATCTATCTTGATATCATTCAATTACTAGATCTATATACGTCTGCACGTGCTAATTTTCAAATTAATCAATCGTATGACTGTTAGGTTCTTTAAATATCTACGAAAGAAAATTCTTATGCAATTTTTTATTATTTACATGTTTTTATTTTTTCATTTACATATTATTTTTTAGACTATGTCATTGTAAATTTAACAGGATAATGCATAATTCATATCCATGAATATTTTGATCTTTGATATTTCGCATTGAAAATGCGAGACGTACATGCATTCTCTTTCAAAAAGAATCCTACATATTAATCTTAATTGTTTATATCACATTGAAATTTATTCAACAATTCACGCATTTTTTTTTTGTATTCGTGGCATCTTTTAATAAATTTAATTTTAAGGAATAAAGAAAGAACATATTAAGATAATTGATTAAAATAAATAATAGTCTTACACGTTTTTATATTATTCTCTCGTTTAGATACATAAGAAACTAAAAAACTAAAGTAAAAGCTGTATTATTATTTTGCGTCGTAATAAAGTAAATAAGGATTATAATTTCCATAACATATGAATGAACGATTGGATGTGGAAACTACATGACATGTTAAACTTCAATTGTATCATACTGACTTGCATTGCTTTACCGCATCAGCACTAATGAAACTAGCCATATCGAGACTTGAATTATGAGAAAATTAACTCTCGATATCGAGGAATTCAAAGTGGAGGAATTCATACATATTAATAAACTAAGCTATTATTTGGTAACTGTTAAACGAAAATAAATTTTCGATTTACGTCATTTATATTTAATGATTTAGATTATATTTCGTAACATCTAAGATATGTCCCTCGAAAATTGACGATCGCTCTCTCTCTCTCTCTCTCTCTCTCTCTCTCTCTCTCTCTCTCTCTATATATATATATATATATATATATATATATATATATATCTAGATTTTATTAATATATTTTTTATAAAATAATTAATATTATTTAAAAAATTTTTTTACCGTTTTCCTCAATAGTCAAAATAAACTCTAATTTTTCAGGATTTTCATATGAATGATATTCATTTCTATTTGATTATTCTACCAAAATATATTACCTGAGTATATTAACCGTTATTTTACACGTAATTTTACAACGTGTTTTAGTTATTTTACAACGTATTTGCATTCAATGAAATTAAATTTTTTTTTATATTTTAATATGCAGAATACGAGTTTAATTATGTTTTGTAATATTATTGTGAGACAACATTAGTGCACGTCGCCATATAATCATGTTAATTAATGCATACTAGAGTAGATGGATTTACCGCAATTACCGCTTCTATCCATTTTGCCATTAATCTTCGTATCTCCATTCTCGTGTGCCATATACCTGTGCATATTTGGACATTTAACAATCAACGAATAATGAGTGTTCAATAATTTATGTGCCACAAGAACGGTTAAACTTTACACGATTGTAAATAAATAAAAACTAACGATTAAAACAACGTAGCTATTATTTCATTATGCGTGTATAAGACAGGAGATTTGACTCTAAGAAAACAATAGGACATAATTTTCCTTTGCATTTATTGACTTAAAACTAAAATCTTATATTCGAATATATGCTGGATTTATAAAATCATCTTCGAGTAGTCTATCCTTATTTTATTCTGTTGGGACATATCGTTGACTTCTTTAACGTAGTACCATGTCTCACAGGCATCTCCATAAGAAAAATGAAGGAGTATATTGCACAAGTGATGTGAATTAACGACACATACAAAATCTTAATACAAATTGCTATTTTTATGTATATAATATTACGAACATATACAGAAATAAAATAATATTTATCTTTTTTTATGGGACATTAAGCATACGCATGCTTTGTCGCGTTTACTTCGCTATATAATACAGTCATATGTCAAATTTATGCAGTCTTTTTAATAAAGTAGATCACAATGCACGAAATATTTAAAAACAAGGAGATATTTGATTACGTATATAAAATCGAGATACCCTATATATTGAATAGCTTAAAAGTAATATTATCATATTTTCTCATTAAGAGAATTTAATTGAGAATATACTTATTCATATATTTATACACACTCACATACAGTAATAAAATTAATCTTTTGATTAATAATAATTATTTCTCTCTCTTTTTCTCTCTCTTCTTTTCTCAACAAATCATAAAATTATATAATCTAAACATTCTTATAATTTCTTAAATTGCACATGTTGTTTCACAACAAAATCAATCATCTTTCTTTAAAAATTGTTTTAATTAGTTTCAACAGTCTATTTTTTAATATTAATAAAGATCAACATGCTATCATTGCATTTCCTTTCTTTCTAATAGATTATTCTATCATTATTCTTCCTATTAAAGTATTTATTTCATAACATTTCACGCTTATTATCATATACTAGGCAATAAAATTACATAATATCGATCACATAAACAGAGATAATATAAATAGAGTAAGATTTTAAGAAGCTTAAACTTGGAAGCGTGTATCATTGCATAATTAAACGCTCGCTCATATCGCCAACATCATATTAATTAAATGAAATGAATTTATCAAGAATAAATGTGCAATTGTATATACATTTTCTGTAATTAAAAAAAAAAAAATAAAGTACATCCGATTCAACGAATGAAAATAATGTACGTTTCTTCATTCTTATTATATTGGATTGTCCGAAAAGTTCGTGCCGCAAAAGATTTAAATTTAATAAATGAAATTAAAAATTTAAATCTTCTGCGTTTCAATTTTCCTTCAAAAATCGGCACGAACTTTCCGGACAACCCAATATATAAAATTGATCAAATGCATAACGTATATATCCTATATATCCTATCAATCAAAGGATTATTTAATGATTGCATGCTTCACTTAAATGCACATTTATATATACAGTATCAATACATTAAGTTTTACGATTTATAAAATTGAAAGAAGCAAAGAAAAACGCGCGCGCGCGCGTTAACGAATCGTAAATAACATAAAAACAAATAGATAAAAAAAAGAAAAAAATTAGTAATATATTCTATGTTATTTTTGCGTGAAATGTGATAGACGCATGATACCATCACGCGTGTTAAATACACATTTGTGATATACTATATACATTGTATGTCAAAAGATGCGCTTAACCGAACATTCATAGGCACTTACAAAAAGCACATAATATATGCGTATGATTCTTAACTACTATTATGCGACATATTTCATAGAAAAAAAATGATTAGAATAAAATAGTATGTTCCTTTCTTGTTTGTCGATTACAATTAGAAATGATTTTGTGACAAAAAATGTAGCAATTTTTTGAACAAAACTGTGAGAAGTATGGATACTATTTATATATCGACATCGATAAAATTCTTACATTTTAAAAATTGATGAGAATAATTCCTATTAGTTATAAATATTGGAACATATTTATATAAATTGTAAAATTACGACTATCATGCATCTGTGACTTCAATCGTAAACTCTTTGTTAGTAAATAAATGTCTTAAATGTTATTCACACTTGAAAATTATTCGTATTCAAACAAAAAGTATTTTAATACAATCGATGATGTCCTTTTGACTCCACTATTCATTTCAAATTTCTTTGTATTATATTACAATACAGAATGGCTATGTTCAACAGAAAAAACAGTTTTGCAATTGTTGTAAAATTTTTTATTATGATTGGTCTTGCTCTTAGTTCCTCATTGGATTTAAATGTATGAATCAATCATATCAAGAATTTTATAATCATTGCAAAGCTACTTTTTATGCTAAACACAATCATTATTGAAAATATGTGAATATTATACAAACAATTCTCTAATGATACAAACAATATTTAAGTAATTTTTCACTAACTGAAAAGGTAGAAAATTACCAAATTGACACCTTTGGCAGTTTTAACGGGACATCATCAGCGATTCTAGTATTAAAAAATGCCTTCCATTTAAAAATATATTCTCTGTCAAGTCCACAATTACGTGAATTGTAATATTTTGTTTGTTTGTATGTACGTATTATGTATATACGTCAATAGATATTGGATAAAAAAATACGTAGCTCTAACGTAGTACATAAAAAAAGATAATTCAACTTATGAGTAACATTATACTAGATTGACGATTGTTGCATATTATTCAAGTGTTCCCTTAAATATGTCATGAAGTTTACTAGACCAGTGGACAAAGATTTATCTACAACAGTTTGTGGTATCCAACCTTTAAAATTTGTATTTAGAATCCAAGTAAAACGACATTTACTAATTTCGTCAGGTAACTCTTCTGTTGCGAAACAGCTTATACCATTTTCACCCCTTAAAAATATTAAAAGTAAACAGTCAATCTTTTCTTGTTTCTCTACTCTTTTTTCATTATATATTATAAAATATAATTTGTTTCTCACCTTGTCATGTTTGGGCGAACTTCAACTGATGCGGTAGGAACCGATACACCGCTAGTAATACAATAATTGCCATATTTTTTACGATGCCTTAAAATAACAAAATCTCGCGCTGTAATAATCCCGCCGCCAAAAGGACTTGTTGCTTGGTAAACAATATCCGTGTTTTCGTCAATATACTGTTTAAAATAAATTTTGTTATCAGTATGACAAAGCATTATAGTAAGAAAAAAGAAACAAAAAATTTTACTAACCTGTAGTTTTATTGATTCTGTCACGAGTTTGTTCCACGAAACTTGTTCCTCAACACCATCAAACAATAAATCTATGAGTATGCTAGCAGGTGCATCGATGATACCCTTAAATAATTATTAAATTTTATAAAATAAGAACATTTTTTTATTACCGAAAAAGTCTGCATTTTTTAAATTTATCTTTAATTTACGCTGTATTTAATTTATGCAGCTTACCGTTATTTTCATGACCTTTCCATCTAATTTCCATTCTGGTGGAAGTTGCATACATGACATTTCATCACCATCGCTTGTTATACTTGTATCTTTCCATTCTTTCGATATTAACAAGTCATGACAATCTTGTAACATCTTAGATGTCTTCATTTTATATTCATCAATCTAAAAAAAGCACATAATATACCCTTTAATTAATACCTAAAAATTCAGAGAAAATATTTCTAGAAATGTATTGTAGAATGGAAATATTATACACATGTTTGTAGTGATTTAAAGAAATAACGCATTAGCGTAATTATAAATAAGTATCACAAATAAAAGTATAGATATATTTGATTTTACGACCTATTATTACATGAATGATAAATAATACGACTGATTTGTTGCACATGCAAAAATATAACTGACGAATGTATTATTGTTTGATTATAGTTTGATGCGCTTGATAGTTTAGAACACATGTAGTACAAATAAAATAACAATTAAAAATATAATGTAAATCACAATTAATCCAATAAAATTTACAGATTAAAATTTAATTTGACAAAGTACAAAAGAAAAATGATTAAACACGAGTCGCTCATCTAATTAATTTATACGAATAATCAACTAAAGATAGTATGTTCTTGATCATCCCTTTGTATTTCGTTATTCCTATTTCTTACTGCCTTTCCTCTCTATATTCCTCATCAATTTTAGTTATCATTGAATATTTAAAAATATATTTCTTAAGAATTACTATCGTAGACATATAGAAATGGACATTAATTATATTTGTATATATGTATCAATACATATTAGTTCATATTAACGAGTATTTTAATGACTCAATAACTTTTGGGACTTTATTTAATAATTTTTAAATTATAAAAATAATTATCAAATATTCTAAGAGCTATTATAAATCATAATACTCGTTAATACTGTATAAATATCATATTTAACTGCAATAAACGTTAAACATTAATTAAAGTCAAGGTTCATATATCAAAAACGTATATATTATTATGCTTTTTTCCTTTTACTTGTTATGAATTAATTACCAATTAATGCGGAAACGAAAACATAATTTCACTAACCTTATCAGGTGTAAGTTTCGCTAAGAATCTAAATAATTCATTGGATTTTGAGAGTTTCCTCGAGTCTCCTTGCTTCCTGGGGAAGCTGATGTCCTCATCATCAGAATGAGTCGGAGATTCCACAGGTGTGAAAAATGTACTCATGTGATCAACATTTGTCGCACGTTGCCGTGATTCTGTCACAATGCCTTGTAATAATGGAGTTCTTTCTGTATCCGGAAAACCTGTAATTTCATAATTTTGTCGACATTTTCAGATTAATTTGCGAAAATCAAGATTTAATATCAAAATACAATACTTTCTACTATCTTCATATATCATATCATTAAAGTATTCTTGTAAATATTTTGTACATAAATGTTTACATTATTATTTTTCGTGTCGTATCACTTGTTGACAAACAGTAAAAACAAAAAAATATTTATACTACTGAGAGAAAAACAGAAAGAGATCGCTTACTAAGAATCCAATTTCTTGCTTGAGTTTCCTGAGGTATCACACGAAAATCAAAGAACCAAGCTTCTGCCCATGCTAATACAAAAGATGTTAAAATCAGCAGAACTTGGAATACTGGTTGATTAGCTGATGTCCACTGAAATCATAAAACGTTAAATAAAAAAAGATAATAATAAAGATAATACATAAGTATTTCAAAGACACTTACATCAAAAAGAAAAACTTTGGCAATCAAAAAGGCACATGTTGTGGCAGTTGATATCTGTAAAATACAAGTTCAAAATTATTTTTATATCATATATATTTTTTGAAAATGAAGTTGTTAAAAAAAATTTATTCTTTGTTTTGTTGTTTACACATTCATTATAAATAAATTTTTCTTTTTCGAGAAAAGATTCAATTAACAAACATACTTACAGCTACAATGATCCAGTGATTCAGATACAGTAGCGCATAAAAGAGCAACAAGACCGTGAACCTGCAAATCGCTGCCATCTGAGAAGATGAAATCCATAAAATCTCTGCTTCCCCAATGAATAATGAAAAATTATGACGAACTGAATGTCATTGTCGTCATTCTGTTCTTAAACTAGTTAATAACGAATGACAAAATATACTCACCACAATATCAAATAAAGATGTCTTTATATGATAATGTATCACCTGATCTGTGAAAGCTGTACGTAAACTTTCACCTGCAATCTGTAAATATAATAAGCGACCGTAAATTTCAATAAAAAAAAGTATATATATATATATATATATACATGTCACAGTAATTTAACTTCGTTAGACTTTTTACAAAAATACATTATAAATTTAATGAATTTTGTCATCAATAAGTAATACGCAAATGAAAACATGCAGTAAAAGATAATTCTTTGCTCAAATGTCCTCATCGCAAGCAACAGACAAAAGCAAACGAGCTGTATATATATATATATATATATATATAAAATTAAAAAATTGCATCTCTAACAAGATCAAGTTTTCGATCTTGTTAAAGATGTAATTTTTTATTTTGATAATATATACAATTTGATTAAATAATCAGGTAATGTTCTTGTACCATTGTGCAAATGAGCCACATGAGGAATGTAAAAAGAAGATCAAAGGTGATGAAGAGGCAAAAGAAACGCCTGACATTTGACATCTTGCCGTTGTGTCTCGCTCCTGCGATCAGATCTTCGCTGAGAATGATATCCGGCGTTCGCGTTATACTGTGCTGAGTAACCGAACTTCTCTGAGAGTTGATTGAGCCACTTAATATAGCTTCAGCGGCCATTCTAATTTGCCTCTCATCTTCTGCCATCCTTTCGATGTACTTTTGATGTCGTCGTCGTAACGTCGACCTTTAAGAAAATAGATCATGTAGCAAGCATGTGCAAATTTGTTGTACAAACCGTAGTAATAATAGCATGACTATTCGTTTTAGTTTTTCGTAATTTTTAAGTTTTATATCTTTCTTGCCTTATTTCTTCTTCCAAAATTAGAATTTATTTCATTTCAAATATAGAAAATGCGATAAAAACAGAGCTAAAATTAATATATCTGATATATGAATATTTATGTTTCGCAAGAAAAGCTACAAGAATGATGCTAAAAATAAGGTATTACATGTTGGATTGTGTAATGTCATTTCATCAGTTAATGAACTCTTATTAAGTGAAATAACATATTACACAATCCCGCATATGTAATACTTTATCAATTAATAGTAATCTATTTTTGTTTTTATTAGTTGCTGTTACATACATGCAAGGTAAATATATTATATGCATGAATAAAAATGACAGTGATTTAAATATTTTCTTGTATAAGATTATTATAATTATACAATAATACGATCTTGGAAAATAATATCAAATTCATTATTTTGATATTAACAGTGCAATAAGTTCAAATCGTGCAATATCTCAAATTACTTAAGTTTAAGAAAAGAATATTAGACAAAAATTGCTCAGTTATTATGGGAAAAGAAGACAATGACCTAAAATACATGGACAGTTTTCCAAATCAAAATACATGAAGTAGTTTTCTGTTTTCTTTGGGATGCTTTAACATGAGTTTCGGTCTCATGATGAGGTGCAATAAAAAATGTATTTAAAATAGCATAAAATGAAAAAGAAATTTAAAAAATTCAAGGTGACTTCAAGCTGAATTCGAGGATAGTGTGTCAAAGTCAATCAAGAGTATCATCTTCTCTTTGTCTCAAACTTAATTTTTTTAAGTAGATTGATTAAACGTCGACATGTAAACTTCAACAAAAAAAAAGTTTATTGAAAAGATCTTGAAGTCAGCTATATGAACCTGAAATAAAAAATAGGGATTATAATTTAACAAATTTGAAATGTCCTTGATCTTAAATTCTCTTAAAATATAAAAGTTAACATTTTTTTTCCCCATAACTAAGCAATTTTTACCTTAAACTCTTAAAGATTTTAAGATATTCTAATGTGGACTGATTAAAATAAACCACACAGTATATACATCATAACACATACAATGCTCTTTCATAAACAATCTCGTAGGCTAAATCAAGAGTAATCTGATAACATATCGCTGTAGACGCTGTAAAACGGAATTATTGCTATATGAGATACTCTTTGTGATACTTAACATCAAAATCGGTATACAAAGATATTAATCATGAAATATAGCTTTTGTTGAATTGTTTTGACACAAATCTCTCCCGAAGAAAGAAATTCAGAAGGAAAATATTCCATTCGGCGCGACTCTGTCATAAGAGTTAATGCGACATCCTAACCTCAAAATCATTTATTAAAAATTATCGTCGCGTGACGCGGATAGCTTAAAAAATCATCGAAAAAACTTTGTGCGTTCTCGCTGTCACTCGAGAGATATTCGCGTCACGAATAGAAGTACCATCACGTCGTGCTTCGATCTTCAGTGTTTCCGCTTGAAATATTTTTCGTTCCTTACCGTTTTGTGACCGGGAGCTCTCATAGATACGGCCAGGTAGTTGAATTGTTTATCGACGAAACAATGTCATGCACATGCATCACATCGCATGCCGTTGCGCGATAATGAGGAAACCATTCGGTTGCACCACCGTATCGAATCACCAAGTATAAACAAGAGAGCACAAAGTGATGTTTAGTCACGCCTGAAGTTGGGCATTTCGGAGTCGCCGCTAAGCTGTGCTGTCAAACGTGTACAACTTCATGCGATTTATGATTGAACTTTGTTGCACTTTTTATCTTTTTTCTTTCTTTTTTCAATGTTCGATCTTGTTTTAAATACAGAAAGTATAATATAATTCAATTGTAAATAATGGATAAAAAAATTAATATTTTTCATTTAATGAAGTCGACAAAACATCATTTCATCTTTTTTTATATTCCATGAATGAAAGATAGAATGATACTTGTGTCAAATGGAAGCATATAGTCAATAATTAGAAGTATATATGTGTAATCTTTTCTCAGTTTCAGAGAATTTTCAAATGTTGGAATATTACAAGAGCAAGAAGTCATATGGTAAAGAAAATAACATATTCTGATTGTTTCCAAATTCAAAATCAATTTTATCATAAAAAGATATAGATATATCATAAAAAGATAATAAATATATATTATTAGAAATTATTAGAATACTATATTTTATCAAGAATTTGGCATTTGCACATTTAAAATTTTTAAAAAATTGTTAAATATATTACAATAAAACTTATCATAAAATACATTAAGTTTTTCAACTGAATAAACAGATACATTAATAATATATAAAACTTTTAATTATTTATATTTATGAGCTAAAATATTCTAAATGTATATAAAAAACAATAACAATCTAGTCTTTTTTCAAACTAATAAGCAGATATTTGGTATTTGTGTAGGTACAAATATTTTTAGATTAAATTATATAGTAATAATATATGTCATATATTAAATCTTAAATATATGTTACATACTTAAAAGACTATACAATAATGATCGATATAAGTTTTAAAAAATATAGTTATGATATACTCTAACAAAATTTTTTTTTAATTAGTTTGCTTTTTCTTATTCCGAAAAGTTAAGTTTTAAATTTTGATTTCTAGAAATCAAATTTGATTACTAGATCATAGTATTTCAATAACTTCTGAATGTTCGTTGTCACTAAATATTTACGTGTTATATCCTAAATGTTTTTATCTATAGAAATTAATTTTAATAAAAAATATGGAAATATTTACACTATTATAAAATTTCGTATTTATGTTATATAAATGTTATTTGAATGTTCTAATCTATTAATTTAATCAAGGATGATAGTTCGTAAGGAATCTTCAGGAAAAGTTTCCATTTCGGCAATGGTGCCAAAGTTGAAGGGGACTGCTAATCCACCATCCAGAACCAAACCCGCATCGAAGCACTGTGATTTTACAATGGCCTTTCTACAGAAACCACGAGTGTAAACATCTTTCGGAACGGGTATTGAATTGGTTATTATCATATCTCTTATGGAATAACACAGTTTGGAATCCCCTGTAAACAAAAATAGCATCATATCGATATCGTATTTTTTTTATATTCACATATCGCACATACTGACCTGCGTCAAACTGTAAGCTGCTATTGAACGTTGAACAAATCATATCAATTTCTTTATTAGTGAATGGCCGTTTAATACCTAAGAGATTTAATATTTCCCGTACGGTTTGATGATTTAAACTGTGTATAGATTTATACCAAGATGTTGATCCTGTTCCAGTGCTCACGCACAAACCGGAGCCTTTTATTTTGCGATACTCTTGCTCTTCATCGAACTTTATAAGTAAGGAACTCGTCCGTGCCGATAATGTTTCACCCACGAAAACCTAGCGACAAAAACCAAGCCTGAGATATGTATAAAAGAACAAGTCATCCAATTTCTAATATTTGTACATGCATCGAGGAGCATTAACAAACTCACTTCGTTAAGTGCTAACCAAGGTAGACGCCTTTCTTTTGGTAAATGATGCTTGCTTTCGAACCTTTCGTTCGTATAAAATCTACAAAATACATAATAAAAAAATTAAATAATCGAGGTTGCAGTAAAGAAACAGAAATGATAGATATAAGTTTAAAAATCAACTATTATGATTTAATAAATATAAATTAGTTATAATAATTTATAATATTAATATAACGTACCTATCAATGCCAACGATGCGTCCTTTCTCGTGCATATGAAAGGGAGCTTGCCATATGTCTTCTCCCTTTAAAGTAATCCGAATTCGTCTTCGCATGAGTATACTGTAGTGTCCTGCTCTTAGCATTTCGAAAATTTTTGTTATGTTTTTCGTATATTTCGCTGATAATAGAAGATAGCCTTCCGACTTTTCAGGATAGGAATTAATACCTATTATAGGTTTTTTATTGTTAAATATTAAATTCGAGGCTAAGAGAAACGTTCCGTCACCGCCAATTGGCAGCACCAAGTCCGCCCATGTAAAAAGCGAATGATCTAAACTTGTTCTAAAAAATACAATAAATCTTTATTTCATGATAATCTTTATTTCATGATAAACATTTAATGACTAATATTTTAATTTTGACATAAGAAATTGGATTTGTTTATTGAGTTTATTAACGTTAGTACACATGTGACGATTACATTATCGCTACACTACTATTCTAGTTGTAAATATAGAATATTATAACAGGTTCTCTAAAAGAGAGGTTAAACATTAATACAAAATAATAGTAACAAAAAATAGTGAATTGAGAATCAATGTGATTGGACATGTACGTTAATTTACTTAATAAACAGAATATGCCGTACAATTGGAAAGATTAAATTTTCCACTTCATCTTCCTATAAAATCCAATAATATCCAATTCTAAACACATGATATTTCCATAATTTTATCATAAATTTAAGAAATTAAGAAATGTGATTTTGCTATTTTTCAATTATACTTTTTTTAATTATAATTTTTTTACTAAAAAGATTTGAACTCACCTATCTACTACCTTGTATTCCACATTCATTTTTTGCAAAAGGTGAATGACTTGATTTTCTACATCTTTGGTAGCCAAGTGATTGGCGAGCATATTATCATAATCTATACCTCTTTCTATCAATTTTATCTTCAGCTGGACCTCGCTGAGCTCAGGTTTTTGTAATCTTTCGAAATAGTATTGGGACAATTTTGCCACGATAAGTACTTTCTTAGGCACAAAACTAGATTCATTTCGAAAGAAAAAGCGCAGAGTTCTGTGTACATGAATAGGAGAATGTAAAAGCTGCAGCGTTCCTAAAAATTATGTATAATCAGATACCAATTATTAATTTATTAATTTCATGTATTCTCATGTTTTTTATTCATAATAGAATGAAACAGATAAAGGCTGTTTCTGAAATATATTTTTATCAATTTTAATCAATTATAATTTAATTAATTACAAATGTACTAATTAATGAAACTTTGAAATTTTGAAACTTGAATTGAACTTTTCAGTTCATATATTCACAGTTTTCCTTTAAAATCATCAATATAATATGTAAAGTTAAATTAATCATTTGATAAAAGCATCATGTGTCATATTGTTTAATTTACATAAATAAATTAAATTAATAATTCACATTAATGAATGTATAACTGTTTGTTTTATTTTACAAATATATAAAAATGTAAAAAAATACTAAGATCAGTTTTCAAAATATATGATTATCTAAAGATTAAAGGTTACCAACAGATTCATCAACAAAATTAATTTATGAATTTCTTGACTACCTTTAATCCATATTGTGAAATCGGGCCTATGGGCCGGTTATTCCACCTTTTTTTTGATAAATTTTACCTGTGAAGTAAATTTAGCATATGTGATTGGATAATCTACTATTTACCCGACAGATAAAATTTATCAAAAGATGGAACAATCGGTCCTAAAACATGTTTTTAAAGATATACGTATTTCAAAATAAATGTATATTATATTTGTGATGACCATATGTCTTTTATTATAGGTAGCTATCTTTTAGATTTATTTGTTTCTTCAAAACTCATTTTCCTTTATTTGCCCTTTATTGTTAAATAGTCCTTTACTGTTCTTTATGGTTTGAAAACATATAGGAAAATAAAGCCTAAAATTTTCAAGTTTGTCTTTTATTTTCTTTAAGAAAATATGGTTACCGTAATTATATTAAATATACATATGATATGATAATGTTTTTACAATTGTCTTTGATTTAATATGAATTGCTTCATCATGCGATAAAAACAGTAAGTCTGTTTGCATTGTTTTTTTTTGTATTTAATATCTTTGCTTTCTTTTTTTTCAACGTCTGAATATATATAATTTATCTCATTTTAAGTGCAAACATTTTTCGTGAATTTCAAGTAACGCAAACAGATTTAAGAATCGAGGACTGTCATTAAAATGTCATAAGAATGTATTCTTTCTTCCATTATATGTGTTATAATAAATAGCATTTAAATGTTCAGGACGTACTAAATATTCTTTATAAATGGTTATTTTTTTTCGGAAAGGTTATGTCGATATTATTATCATAATATCATGAGTGTGTAAAAATCATCGAGTACTTTTCATTTAGTAACAAGGTCAACACAAATATCATCCTATCTTTCGTGAGTATTCGGTGAGTAACAAAGATAGAACGACATTCGTGTTACGAAATAGAAAGCACATATTATGTTGTGTGAAATAAACGATGACATTAGGCTGCACTTTCCGCACTTGAAATGAGATAGTACATTTAAGTTTGTATACATTTCAGTTTTGCTGCTAGCAGAAAAGAGGACAAAAACGAGATATTAAAAAGTTCAGCAGAAAAATTCGATTTGCGATGCTTGTCTCAAATTTTCCAATCTCTATTCTTCTAATTGTATCTCTTATCACTATCTCAACGTATAACTGAGTGCGACAAATGAAATACAATAAAATTGCACGAGGAATCATTTAGCGAATACTTGATCGGCACATGTGATCTGTGAATTATCATACTCACTGGCAATTCCACAAAGATAGTTGAAAACCGTCATCGCATGATGAGCGAGATGTTCACGGGCAATACTGAGTCGTCTCGAATGATGAGCCGCTCCGTGGGGCAATTGATTGGATGCGTAACCGATCCCCTCTCGCCGGCACGAGCCATGCAGCGATCGAATACCGTACCTTGTTACTTGCGTACATCTGCACACGTAATTCACTGTCGCGAACGAAAGTTCGAAATCGAGCGTCTAGACCTCGATGTCCTTGTCGCCGTTTTGGCGATTTGCTTGTATTTGCCCGGTTGTCATTGCATAATCCACTCTGAAGTTAGCTTCGCTGCATCACGATCGACTGATCAGCATTACGCTTGCGCCGCGGCGACAAATTCGAATTTTGCACGTGTCTCGCACGGTGAAAAAAGAAAATTCTCGCGAGAATGTACATATATATATGAATATATGCGGATGTATATATTATACTTATTGCACATAATCAATTATCGACATTTTGCATTACCAAGAAAAAATGATCAAAGAAATGTTTTCAGTAATAGATAGAATTAAAATTTAAAAGTAAAATTCAAAAAATTTCTTTGAATGTAGAATTCCATGAAAATCCTTAATTTTTTTTTCATGAATAAAAAAAGAAATTCTTTAAAAGTTTCCGATTTTCCAGATTTTCTTCAGGTAGTAAACATTCTGTATATAATATTGTTACTAATATATTAGTGCCTTCTGAATTTGCATATACATATATAATAATTTATTAGGAATCAAGTAAATCTAGAAAAATAAAATATTACAATAGTTTAATATCATTTTTGGAAAACCGTTAATCTCTTTTCGACATGATTTTAATTTATAGACGAAAATATCTAAAGATGTAAATTAAGAAA
>Ga0157364_1001667_pt1 | contig 19330 bp, 17 predicted proteins | sample AttsexASBM2_FD_111476 | JGI IMG/M metagenome (GOLD analysis project Ga0157364, IMG submission 111476) | Fungus gardens microbial communities from leaf cutter ant in Ribeirão Preto, State of São Paulo, Brazil - Atta sexdens ASBM2 | ecosystem: Host-associated > Fungi > Mycelium > Unclassified ...
ATTTCCTAGGAAATGTGCCTTCGTTCTCTGCAGGGATTATGTACCAGGTGCCTCAGAGTGTCATTTATTCGCCCAGTCCAGGGGTCTTGCTCGGCATAGGACAAAACGGGCAACCGGTGCAAATATCTCAAGACGGAGGTAGGTTTCTTTCCTCCGCCGCGTTGCGGAGAAACGCGAGTCACGGGTTTGTTTTACGCAATATATGTCGCACGGTACGCATTTAACGTATTACGAAATGCCCTTACGCGAGACGAGAGCACTCGGGCAGAGGATTTGATTCACGAGGAATCAATTTTACGAATTGTTGTTGAGGCTAAGAACCTTTGGAAATCGTTCGCGCGCATTTCCCGCCTCGTCTCTGAATCATCGGCGATAACATTGGATGACAATTGCGTATCGGATGCGAGATTATGACTAATAAATTTATGTAACATAAGTCGCTCGTTACTGCCGATCGTGTGAAGATTAATGTATAATGCGTTTCGACGACGTTTATCTTCGGAACGATGTAGGAATAATAAAGAGGAGGAAATGCATGAGAGATGAATACAACGGTAAATGACGAATCGTGGAATACTGTTAAGCATTCGACTTATTTGTGAAAGATTAATTTTATCTTTTTTGTGTACTTTCGATTTTGCGATATAATATAATAAATAATTAAATATTTAAAAAAATGTACATTTGACTTTTCCGCGCAAAGATAATATAAGGCTAGTATTCATAGTTAGTTCTTATTTTAAAATCGTCTAAAGTAATGTTTTAATATAATATGTTAATACGATTCTTCAGTTGTTTGTCACATCTTAAGACTGTATTTTTTAAATATCTGACTTGAATGAATATTGGATCTATAAAAAACCATTTACACTGAGAAAGATTTCTAGTTGAAAATGGACAAATCAGAAGATTCTGATTATATCGATTAGAATTTTAAATGAGATAGCCAGATGTCTAATTATGATAACCGAAATTTTGTTCGTCCATTTTCAATCAGAAATTTTTTTTAGTGTATTATTTCTAATTTGATTATTAACTATTATTATTTGCCATTCTTGAATCCATTTTATCATCTAATTTATAATTCAACGTCGAGTTAATGTATTGACTGTTATTGGATCAATATTGTAGCCAATGATGATTTAATAAATAAAACCTTATATTATTTATGCACATAGAAGTTTCAATTTCCGAGTTTATTACTAATGTACATAAAAGCTGTAGAGGAAAGGCCACTATTATGAGATACCGAGTTCATTTTAGATAAATGCTGAAATTCTATGGGCAGAATTTGAAAAAAATAATAGGTCATTTTGAAAGGAATTTAATAAGCAAGCTTTAAGATAATATTATATAAAATTTAATTCAAATTCCATTTTTTTTGAAAATTAAAGAAATGTAAAAAGTGAGCAAATCGCAAAATCAAAAATTATGCTCCTGATATGAGATGTTCCGAGAAATCGATAGTAAAACGCAAAATATATCAGTATTGTATTTAAAAAAACTTTATTTCATGTTTCTAAAATGCAAACAAACACAGCTAGCGTGCGTGAAAAATGAGCATACGATAGATTATATCCAAAACTCATCTTCAGATAGTTGGAATCAAACTTCGCAGAAATCCTCGACATTCCTCGACATTCATTTCCGTCTTTTTATTATTGTACAATATGATTGTCTTTTTATTATTGTACAATAACATTTACTCTTTAGCAACGATTTTCACTATAACATAGATGTATGAGTTACGTCATATTAAAAATAACCTGGGTGTCTCATATTACGATTTTCACGCCTTATGGTTTTACGATCACCTAACTTCTACAGTTAAACAATTCAACATATCCCGTATTTCTCTATTAGTATGATCTTACTCTATCACTACATGAAGAATTTATTGTCAAATATTTATTTATTAAATAATAAACAAGGTTTAAAGGCTCATCTCAATAAAATTTGAAGACGTCGAAATTCTAAAATCTTTTTTTACAATGACTACAGGCATGATCTAATAATGAATTTTCTACTAAATAGTTTTCAATCCAAGAGCAATAAATTCATGGTGAAATCAATAGCATTTATTAGTTTAGCAGAAACGCCGTTATCTCATATTAGGCGCCTATCTCATAATAGGGGGCTTTCCGCTAATAAAATTAAAGTAACTAAAGAAAAGTCTGTCAGAATATAAATAGCATCATCAGTTTTTTTTATCACTTCGATTTTATGAAGATTCGCGAGTAGAACGAGTGGATTTTGCAAAAACATGATGTTCGTAGATAGGTTCGAAAGTGGAAAAAGCGGATTGGATCGCAAAGAAGGTAGAATCGAGCAGGAAATGTAGCAGTTTTTTTTCTCTTCACGATGGTGCGTCTCATTTAATTTTGCCTTGTGATTTTCTTATAGGTACAGTAGCACCGGTGGCGAACTCATCGCAATCGAACCAGCCGTTCATCACAATACCGCTGAACGTCGCGATGAACGCGGGATTGTCCTTACCGGTGACCTCCAGGATGTCATCCAGGTCACCCACGACGACGACTTCGACGACAACGGCGGTAGCGGCGATGTCCGGCTGCAGCGACTTGCCTTCCGACCTGAGCAAAGATCGGGAATAACGCAGGAATTTTCCGACAAGCGGAGTCTCCGACGACGACGAAAGTAGCAGTTAAGCCTCTGCTTTCTCGCTAGCAACAAACGGAAATTCGTCGTGCGAACTTGTCAGGCGAATCGCGGAAACGGATTTTTATGCCCGCGCGGATATCACCGGTCTTGTGATACTTCCACATCCGGGATAACATCGGAGCGAGTGATCCAAGTTTTCAAATGGATTACGAGCGACTATGACTCCATCGCTATGTGGGATTCTTTGCCTCCCTTTGTGCTCTCATTCTCGGGGACAGATGTTTGTGAACTTTTATACGAGGGAAACTAGGAGAACAGAATTTGCTAGTATGATGACGCACTTTTCAGTTAATAGGGAATATCAATATGAATATGAAATTAAATTAATAATGGGACAAGAGCGGAGTTTCTAAAGATGAGAAGAATAATGAACTTATCCTAGAAAAGTATACATTTGCAGGATTGCTGATTGTAGAGTGTTGATCACAGATTTTATCTCAAAATATAAACTCATAATAAACTCGTTGAGTGATAAACTCGTCAATTGTAACTACTCGATATATTTCTAAACATTAATACTACTTTGAAACGTTTGCGTAAGTAATTCATAGAAAACAAAAAACAGCCGAGATTTTATCTTTTCTTATTATTTTAAATCTTATTATTTTGTAAATTTTTATACTTTTTCACTCAGAACACATATTATGAAATTACTCGAAATGAATTCCGATTGGAATTATTTCGTTTCCTCTAAAAGGTACAATAAAAACTTAGGGAATAATTGAATAGTTTTATAATGTATATTCTGTATTTTTTACACAATATTTGATTTTGTACCTTTCTAAACACATACATTCTAAGTCTTGTTTAATTAATTATTTTTGATTGATTATTAAAAAATAAAATTAGAAATATCTGACATCCTTAAAATTTGCATAACATCACTTCAGTATTAGATGCTCGAATCGCATATATATCTGGCGAGTATCCAGATACGTGGCAAATGGACAGTCCGGTCAATACGCGTGTTCAAGTATTCGCGTCAATCGTTTTGTATCGCGGAATAGAACTTCTCAATCACATGTATACACATACACATGTATGTGTGAGGGTGTTATTGGTATCCGCCACCTTCACTATCGTAATATGCCTAATTTGAATCGCACTAAAATACTCGAATGACCGGAACAACGAATACACTATAGATGAACCTCAGTAGCGTATTCTGAGAATGCTCACTGCCAATTATGAGACTGACATCGCATACGAATGCAATACCTGTCCCGTTTAGATAGTCGCTTCGAGCGTTTTACTTTTGTATCAAACGATCACTTTATTTTTGTAGCGCAGTTTCGAATTATTTTTATTGACAGTTGAGTTGTTCGCTTCCGATATGTAATTATTATATCAAAAATAAATTATGGTGAATCATGTTACAACACTAAATTAGATTCTTACACCACATTTTTTTTTATTTAACTTCTCAATGTAAATGGAAACGGACGAGCGCGACGCTTCTTCGATATATTTCATTTCGATGTCTCTATAAACTTCTGTATTTTAGAAGTAAATTCATTTTGTAATTATCGCGGCATTGTTACTTATAAGTTCATATTCTGAAAAACTAGAGAATGTTAATTATTATTTATCATTGCAAAACACGGAAAATCATACATTTCCAAATCGATCATATCTTGCAATGAGCAGAGGAAACCGATTGTGAAGAGCAGCAGTTCTTCTTTAATTTACAATCCTTGAATTATCGACTTGGACATCAGTTTCGCCCACGTATTGCGCATGCTGTTGATACGCATCAGTTCTTTTGCGCCTATTGAAGCATTAGAATCAAGTGACAGTGTATATGTGGACCAAAATATATTTGAGTAAAAATAATAGTTTATGCTATAGAATTTCTTTTTTGTTTTAGATCCAATATATTTAAAATCTATTTTTATATAAGGAATTCTCCAATATTACCCTGGATGTTTGAAAATTATTGTTAAAGAAAGATCTTTTAATTGTCGAAAGAACTAGCCTAAAAATATCAGATGATTCTAAAACTTTCTACAATATTTTTGATAAAATTTTTCAAACAATTTGCATTCTCCGTATACTCCGTTTACTATAAAAAAAAGTTCGATGCATCAAAAATAAAAGTTTTCCAGAACGGATGTGTATTTTTTCACATGAATATTCGTGTTATTATACTGCGAATATAAGTTTTCTTATTATCAGACATAAATGTTTCTCAGTCTGATGAACAAGTACTGCATCCATGTCACGATTTTTATGTAGAAACGATAAATTTCATCATTTGTATCGTGACATTTCGCTAATAGCGCAGGTGCGCGATGTGATAAAAAGGAGTACACGTTCGAGATAAAGCGGACAACATTTATGAAATAATGGACGACAACTTTCCCCCGAGTTTTTATCGGGCAACCGTTCGAACGACATCATCTTGCCGAAATGTATGTTGACGATATTATTGAGAGTATTACAGATCCGAGTATTTTGTCAATTAGTGCAAGTACTTATATGAAGCCCATTGTCTATTCATAAAATACTTGTGCGAATTACACCAATATGTTTTCATCGCTATTAAATTAGCCTAAGAATCGTGATGAAAGATATCTAAGAAAAATCATGAAATCGTAATAATGCTAATAATGTATTATTGCAATTTCACGATTTACATTCTACAAGAGCCTACTTATATTGTTTTAAGAAAATTCTTATAAAATTATATAAATTAATTTGTACACAAGAACGAATTACCTAATTATGAGAAATGTATGTGAGTTTAACTTTTAACTTCACTCTAATTAATCATATATCAAATCATGGATATCATTTTTCGCTTAGTTTATCTTATAGACAATAAGATTACGCATTCTTATGAAGTTATCATTATCGGTTTAGAAAAGAATGAGAGGGAGGTAGTTGAATCTCTCATACACACACTCTGTCTCTCTCTCTCTTTTTCTCTCTAAAGTATCTAGTTGAAGAAGTACGCTGTTAAAGTTGGATTCTGATATAATTCAATTTTTTCTAATGGAGCACAGATGCTAAGAGCAGAGAATGTGCAGTCTCCAATTTACAGATATGATTAGTCTCATGATATAAGATCTTTTTATATCATGATTAATCCATTCTTACGCGTTTCAATTCAACAGATCTCAATTATGATTTTCATTTTGATGTTTTTACATGAAAAAATATATGCCCCTAGTTCATAGTATCGTATCTTCATATATTATTAGTTTAATTTTTATTTATAATCGATTAGAGTCCGCGACGATTCGAGCAGTTGTGCATAAATCAAACTGTTAATGACAAAATCATATCTTGATATAGTAACTTATTTAACATTTTATCTGTCGATGTAGACATAGAAGGACTTGTTTAATTACATATGATGGAAACTGTTTAATGGTTCTGTCACGATATATTAAGTGTATGAAGAATATAACGATAATTTCCGGCAAGCTACTAATGAAGTTCGATTTATCTTCGGCTCGAAAGTGAAGACGGTTTTTACGAAGACGGTCGTAAATGTAATAAGCGATATTCAAATCAACGGGATCTTTTATGAAAGCGATTAATTCGATTTTCGAAGATGAAAAGTGACGTGCATGGTTTATTGTTATGAAAATTGCAACTTATGGATCAGCATAAATATAGCGCGATGAAAATTCGAGATAATAAACACGGATAAATATAGCACAAGAATTGTATGATGTAATATAAATCACATACGATGTTTAGAATGCTGTAAACGGCGATCGTTATATTGCAAATGATCTGAAGTTGCGACGCAATCTTGATGAATTTGTAAATCATATGAATCTTGCAGGACAGGACGTTTGTTGCGACGTCATATATCTTAGAACGTGCAATATTGAGAACTTCCAAGTTGGAAGACAATTGTTATTGTTTTAGTAAAAGTAATCTAGCTCTCACTGTACGAATAGACACGTATAGTATTGTGGATAAAACAAAACGAAGTATTTGCAACATGATATATTGTCGAGTTAAAAAGAATTAAATCTTTTTAAATGAAAAAAGAGAGATAGTTTAAATAATAATTATTATACAATATTATTATTATATTATTATCTTTTTTATTTAAATAATAGTAATGTCATATTATGTTATTAATATAATATAATATCACATTAAAAATCTAAAATTATTGATAATAATTATCATTCACATTTATTTCTCTATTAATTCATTAACGATAAATTCTAAATTTTTCGAAAAAAAAAGTACTTAAGTTACTCTTTACTCAAACAAAGCTAATAATGTAAGATAATGTGAAAAGTTCTTTTATTTTATTCATGTTACTCGCTTATTTATAATGAATATTTCGCGCCCACAGTTTTACGTGTGCGCTTTAGACGTATTGGAGTCTCTCTTGTTTTAATTATTAATACCGTAGGTTATAATTTGAAATTGCTTCATCTAATCGAAAACGCTTGCGTTAAAATGTTATAATTTTGTAATGGTGTAAGTTAAATTCTCACGATTTAGTCATTAATAAAAAATGGAGAGAAGGAGAGATAAGAGAATCACATATAAGAAATTCTCTGAGATGAGCGCAGAAAAAAATTTTGTTATAAATATCGTATCCAAATCAATTTATTTATCTAGAACACCATATAAAGGTACGAATTGCGAGCGAAGAATCCCATGAAAGACGAGCAATAACGTGTATATTACGTTTTACTTTACCTATTTTATATATAAATATTATATATATATATATAGATAGAGATATATATATTATATATATATGTATACACTATAACTTTTTTATTACTTCTGTATTGAAATGCTGCAGCGTGAAGAGTGTTTGTAACAGGATGCCGTAACGAATGCAAAACAAAAATATATAAAATCCACGTGTCATCGTTTTCTTTCTTTTTTTTTTTACACTAACTCTAGATAATAATCGCATCAATTGTGTGCTATTGTTAAAGTTGTTGCGAAGTACAGGATGAAGAAGAAGAAGGAATGAAATACAAGTTATGAGATTGAATATCTGAAATTTTAACTGATTGCTTTTACTGATTTCCTAATATTTTTTTATATCAAAGAAGAGAAATTTTTTTAATTGAAAATAAAGCTTCAGCTATTTAAAAAATGTTTTTATATTGAAGGATAAGAAAAACACTTAAAATTGAAAGTAGAACTTCAATTAAAAAATTACAGCATTCAACTTTATTAAACAAAAATTATATCGATTTAAAATAAATATTAATATTTAAACTCTGAAATCATCATTAATATTTATCTCGTTAAATTTTTTAAAAAGTCAATCTTGCTCAGTAATATAAATATAAATTCATATTGTTGAATATTCCGTAGAACATGATCAATAAATTAAATTAATTTAATTGTTTTTACATAAAAATTATTTGGTAAAATTCAATTAATATTCAATTTCTAAAATCGTCTAATTATTGACATTGAATTTAATTTGAATCAAGTCTTTAAAGATCTTTGATCACGCGAATTATGATATCTTGCGTACAAAAACAGATTATATCGCTATCTGATATCTGATATTTGATATAATGTTTAGAGCAAACTAAAATATCATCAACTATTTTCCACGATGAGTTACAATTGTTACATTCGAGAACAATTCCCAGATCGTATAACATTGCACTTCATTTTCATCACTGAATATCCCGCCTCGATCGATCGGTCGGGTATTTCAAAAATTGTTCTTCTCCTTTGCATTTGTATCTCATAAAGTCGCGTGGTGATTGGCCAGCCTGGGCGACGAACGCAGTAATGTGCCGTCATGGCGACGCTGCCGCCGCGGAAAAATCCAACTCCTACAAAAATTTCGAAGCAGCACTTGACGCCGTTGCAAACGCTTCTGCAGCTGGGCTTTCCGAAACACCGGGCGTATGTATGGCCCCGCGAACATAAGGAATCATGTTTACGGTGCCGTTCATATGGCACGTTGTCCCGCGTAAACACACGTCGCCTACTCACTGTAAACAAACAGCTGTCAAACAGCTTTGGGTATCTCTGTCTTGCGAGACTCATTCTTGATCGAATTAACTTTGTTCCCAGTTGTTGCTCAGACGAAACAGATTATTCCTGTCCTTTAAACAAGACGTATTTCTTTGCGTTATCCAAAGTTGCTACTGTTGCCGAAATATTGCTGGTAGTTCTGATACTGAAAGATGCATATTTGACACGTTTACTTATTATTAGGAAAATGTTAGGATAATTTATATTTATACTCAGCGTTGCTGATGAAAATTGTATATTCTCAGGGAAAAGGCGTTAGCTGCAACAGGACACCGTGGCATACAATTAGCATCAGATTGGTTGTTGGCTCATGTAAGAGATCCGACTCTGGACTCTGATACTCAACGGCAATATGTTTTATATGCTTGCCCTACCGGACCGTTAGCTGAACAACTCGAGCTGTTTTGGTCGGAGAGTAAAGACCTAGGATGGAATGGTGCTCACAACTTTATACCGCACATTACTCTTGTCTCCTTCTTTGACGTAAGATATTTTATGTGTATTTGATTTATTTGTCTTGGACATTTTTAAAATCTGTGTTCAAATATGAAATTTGTTATTTTCAAAATATTTTTTGTAGGCTCCTGATGAGTTTACAAAAGAATTAGTACACACTCTTGAAAATGTGGTTCATCAGGATGGATTACACGAACATATTGAGCTGGAGACATATGTATCGCCTAACTTTATGGGCCTTTTCGTCAAGGACGTGAATGCAGAGTGGTTGAAGAATATTGCTCTTCGCTATGTCAATAAAATTGCTGCTTTAGGTATCACTGCCGAACCACAAGTAAAATCTTTGCATCTTACACTGGCTTATCAATTTCCCAGCAACTTGTTTCAACCTCTCCGCTCGATGGTCGAGAAACTAGGACCAACTGCATCGGCCAATTGGGAGCTCAGATTATATTCAAGAGATTCGAGATTACAGAATTCGCATGTGCATAAAGTGACACACGCCCACGTGCCACGAGAACACGATGAATTAGAGTTGAGAGTAGGTGATTACATATATGTTCCAGAAGGAGCGTGTAACGCATCCACGGACGGTTGGGTGGAAGGTGTCTCTTGGTTGACCGGTATATCAGGTCATTTGCCGTTGAATCATACCAAGAGGACTGCGGAATCGGACTCGTGGACGTTGCATGCCACTATGCCGATCACCGACAATAAATATGAAAGCGCGGAAGAGGAGGAGATACCAAAAGTCAGAAGACCGCCAGTTTTGTCTCCAAGTGATTCCATCGATACTCCTGATGGGATTCCTACTGCAGAGGAGCCGGTAATTATTTCTAGAAAATATATCTTGCAGAAAATCATCGGCGAATTTATAATCTGTTGCTTTCGAATAGATGGCAGCGTCGGAAGCGCCGGAAACACCTTCTAGGGAGATCTTCATATGTCGACACGGCGAGAGGGTGGATTTTACCTTCGGCGCATGGATTCCGTATTGCTTTGAGTCGAATGGTTGTTATGTACGTCGTGACTTGAACATGCCCAAAGAAGTACCATCCAGGAATATCCAGGATTTCCAAAACGATAGTCCGCTGACGACTGTAGGTGAGATGCAGGCAATTTTGGTAGGCGAAGCCATGAAATCGTCTAGTATTAAGATAGACGTAGCCTTCACGTCGCCGTCGTTACGTTGCGTTCAAACGCTCGCCCATATCTTAAAAGGTTTAGAATCCGATATTCCAGTTAAAGTAGAGCCAGGCTTGATAGAATGGTTAGCATGGTATCCAAATGGTATACCCGTTTGGATGACCTCCGAAGAGTTGGTAAAGGCGGGTTTTAATGTGGATACCGATTACAATCCGATTGTGAAAGCTAAAGAACTTCCACCAAAAGAGAATGCCGCGCAGTATTATGAACGCAGTTATGATCTGATCAAGAAGATTATAGAGAACACAGTTGGTAATATTTTGATAGTAGCACATGCCGCTTCTCTGGCTGCTTGCACCAGACAGTTGACCGGTGGTAGAATACCCCCGGCTGCTGAAGTCACTAGATTAGTTCAAAGAGTACCTTACTTGGCATGTTTGATGGCACGTCAAGATATTAATGGCTGGCAACTCCATCCTCCTCCTTTCCCACCGATCACTCATACCAGTAATAGCAGATTCGATTGGAAGGTTTTAATGTAATAATATATTGCACGAATTTTTGTTGAGGAAGACACTTTACAAAGCCTATATAAATATAAAAGACTGTTATAATACAATGAATTTTTATGCAGGGCTTTATCTAATGTCAATGACACTGAAATATTCAACGAATTAAGAAAAAAAATTTTTCCAGGATATATCATTGGTGTATAATAATATTGATAAATACGATAAAAACTAGTCGATCGCGCACGCAGTTAAACATTTACTTCCTCGAATTATGATTAATACGGGTATTGAGGTATAGTTTATTCTTTCATTATGGATATAGAACAAATACTAGCCAATATGTTATTGGTATCGTGCTATACCAATTCGGTAAATATCTAATATATAAGCGACATACTAGTCTTGATTGGACGTATTTTCTTGCCGTGTCTTGGATGAAGCACTAAACAAAGAATTTAAAAAGAAGGTAGTATTTATATATATAATATTTTAAAATAATATTCTATTTTCTTATTATATTATAGTATTCATGTATCTTTCTCTCACATACATAATATTTTCTCTCTTTGACATATAAAATTAAGCTACGTATCTATCAAAGGAACATGAGCAACGTTTGTTTTTATTTTCATAAAAGTTTGTTTCAATATGTTTCTTAATATTCATTGTCGCTAAGAACAGAAATATAAGTTGTTTGTTTTCCATATAGAAGTAGTAAGAAATTAAAAAAAATATATTGGCAACAAGTGACAGTCTGTTTTTAGACTTTGTGTTACTTAAGAGAGAACGTGTTTGTCACGTCGCTTATTTCGCTCTTTTCGAATGAAGGCCTCAACACAAGAAAGTATCCATTCTAAATCAGAACTACCGATACAGATACATACGTTTTGAATATGTCTGTCAACAACAAGTATATTTTGATGATAGATCTTTCCTCGAGAAGACATAATTTACTATACTCATTTCTTTCTTAAAGGTTTGATTTCTTCCATAATTTATACTTTTCTCTTTTCCTTTTAACTAAAAATAATACATACATAAGTTAAAGCTGCTGCGAGAAGTTCTTTCATCTCCACACCTAATTACTATATAAATAAATTATATCCTACCATTTAAAATATGTAACTTTTTATTGATATGATAGATACATAAGTTATGAAAACAAAATAAAAATATTTCTTTGAATTGAATATTTGGTTAAAACAAGTGGTTTTACTAATTGCTGACAACAATAGCCAACAATGTTTCTTTGATGGATACGTTAAGCTTATATTAAAATAGAAGTACAGAAAAATTAATAAGGTGCTCTTGTGTATATTATTCATAGTCTCTGTCGATAGAAAAATGTTCCATGCGAGCTTAATTACCATTTCTTAGAAAATTTAGAACGTGTGTCAATTAAGTGTGACATTGAATTTAATGTAATGATCTGCATCATAACTTTGACGCGCAGGACAAGGATATTTATAATATCGTTATTGATGTTACCTTTTACAAAATAACATTTATATGTATATATTTAGATACAATACCATTTCAAAAATATCTTTAATGTTGTTCCGCTTTTAAAATAGATTGAATATTCGTTTGTAAAACATTGATAAAAAAGTGCACGATGTATTTTTATGTATATGTATATACATACATATATATGTACGTATATATGTATAAATTCGTGTATATATAGACAGTATTTTATTAAATATATACCTAATTATATTTAACTTTTTTTTCTCCCTATAAGCGCACACGTGCATTGCGGTACAAATTTATATTGAAATATATATATATATATATATATATATCATATACAATTTCTGACGATGTACAAAAGCATTATACTATATACAAAACAAGTTATCAAAATATAAAAGTTACAAGATGACTTTTGTTCTTTTTACAATTATCCCATGACTTAGCTATACATGGCCACTTTCTTTTAATTTGGCTATCAAGGTATCTACGTCTGGTACTATAGTACCAGCCTGCCTAACTGGTGGGTCTTCTACAGACAATATTTCAATTCTCGGTGTCACATCTACTCCAAGATCTTTCGGAGTAATTTTCTTAATGGGTTTTTTCTTGGCCTTCATAATATTTGGCAAAGTCGCGTATCGTGGTTCATTCAGGCGAAGATCGGCACTGAGCACTGCTGGAGTTTTCATCTTGACGATTTCTAATCCACCATCAATCTCGCGTGTAATAGTCAATTCACCATTATTGTTTTCGATCTGGATAAATAAGAAAGAAGATTAACATAATCCTACAACATGATAAATTTTATCTACTTTTTACCTTGCTGCAGAAAGTGCCAGATGGCCAATCCAAGACGCCAGCAGTCATTTGTGCAGTTTGATTGTTATCATCATCTATGGCTTGTTTACCAAGTATCACCAAATCTACTTTCTCATCTTGTGCCAATTTGGCTAGTATCTTTGAGACATGAATAGGCTGCAATGTCTGATATTCAGGACCAGATATTTCTACATGAATTCCACGATCTACACCCATAGCAAGTGCAGTCCTGATTGTATCCTGCGATTGCATTGGTCCACAACTAACTGCTATTATTTCCTGAGCTATTTTCTTTTCTTTCATTCTGACTGCTTCTTCTACAGCTATCTCATCGAAAGGATTCATTGAGTGTTTAATGCCATCTGTAACTACTCCGGATTTATCCGGTTTGACACGAATCTGTAAGCATTATACATACAAAATATAAAATGATGTTTTTCATTTAGCATTTTCAGAATCTTAGTTTATTATAGAATTTATTATATAATACATATGTAATGTTACAATGTTTATGATAATATATTGTTAGAAAAAATATTTGACTTCATACTGTTATAATTTTTTTTTCCTTAATATACAATATAAAGTTATGTTATATTACCTTTACTGCATAATCAATTACTCTTTTTACACCTACAAGCACACGCGCCATTTTTACACAACAAAAAGAACTAATATTATATAACTATTTCTATTTAATTCTTCTAATTATTGTCACTAATAAATCCGATAACAATCCTTTAAATACAAAAGAACAAAGTCTAAAGTGTGAAGTTGTGTAAGGTTATTTCATTAAAAACATTGTGACCAACTTGACTAACGAAAATGTGAACACTTGATATTAGAGCGAATATTCAAACTTTAGCCGATATGTTGTGATTAACGTTAACTGTCTCTTTCACACATGTAGTGTTCTTATAGAAACATTAGTATAATCAGTGCAGGCAGAGGTTGTGGTAATGTTATCTTCTAAGCGTTCCAATATATGCTGCCAGTATTGAAATTCTATAGTATTATGTAACATGACTACTGAAAATGTATAGTTCATGTTACGTAATGTCATAGAATTTCAATATTGTGTATATCGGAACAGTCTGAAGAAAGCATTTACATATGCTTTCATTTATTTCTTACTTTTTTCGTTTTATATAAACGAAAAATATATTATTTAACTATAAGTATATATGTATATATATAAATATATATATATATATATATATATATATATATATATATATATATATATCATTGTTTATTTATTATATAAATATATGTTATACAATATACAAATCGCATTCATAAACTTATATTTATTTCGATTCAAATTTATATATGATATATTCTTTAATATAATTAACTGATTTTATAATATATCAACGATCATTGAAGTGAATTTTATATAAAGTTTTGACAAATTATTACTATGAATACATAACGTTTCTATTGTACAAATTCTTTGAGACTCTTTGAATAAAAGATATAAATCTCATGTGTAAGATTTTTTAAAATAAAAGTATTCAAAAAAATTAACGATTGTTAATTTTTTTATTACAATTTATATAATAATTGTTATTCTAACTATTCGTTTGCATTTAATAAAAGAGAATCGCGTCAAAATCTATAAATATAGTGGCTATTACTGCGATGTCATCCTATAATTAATTAAATAATTAATTGGATGGATTCACTCAAATCGGGCCAGAAAAATTTTATTACGTTAAATAACAGCTAGTTATAAATACCAAAATTTATTGTTGTTGTCAGATTACAAAGTAGAATGGGAAAGCGGGATTCGTACTTTGTACTTTCAAATAAAATCAAATTATCATACATCGAAATAATAAAGTATTTACAATAAATTAATTACGTCAATTTTAAATATTTTATTAATATCCACGTGCTTTTGCCTCTTTAAACATTGCTACGAGTGAGTCCAGAGTCTCTTCTCCAGTCGGGATAATTTGCGCAGGAGGCAACAAAAAGCCGTAACGACCTGTATCACGCAACTCGTAGGTGTAGGTGATAGGTGTACCAAAAGTGCCTTTGACATAATCCATACTACTTCCAGTAGCTATATCTAAAAAATTATTTAATAAGAACGTCAATTTGAAAAAAAAATTGTTTTTTTTTATAAACGATTACTTCAATTCTCGAAATACGAATAATTACATTCAATTAACAGATTATGCTCTAGAATTTAAAGTAATAAAAATAAAAAGAGATTTTTAACTCTCGTAAATCATTTCAGATAATTATAAATTACATGTTCAAGTATATTTTTGATAAAAGAAATAGAAAAGCAAATTAAATTAAAAGCTTTTTCTGCACTTACAGATTGTCTCAGCAATATTTCCGGTTTTATACGAAGTTCCGTATCTCTGTTTGAGAGCTGTAATCGCTTTTTTGCTGATAGCATACTGAAAATATAAAGATTATATAAATTATTATTATTGCAAACCGATATTAATGACATTATAATGCTAAATTTGATTATTGTTAAAATTCTTCGAATTCGAAGAAGAAGAGTGATGCACAATTAATCAGATAATAAAATGATGATATGAAAAAAAATCATAAAGAAAAAAATAATTATGGAGAAAAAAAAATTCTATTAATTTATGAATTAATTTATTTTCGTGAAAGATATTACTTTAAAATGTTAAATTTTTTTTTACCAAATCGTCGTAGTTATCAAGATGATCTCTCGTGTGACCATATGGCAACAACAATAATTGCGAATAGCTGTGGAATGATATATAAGCGGAAATGTTTTTAGAAATAGACTTGATGTATTCAGATACGCTCTTTGTTTCTATGCAGGAGAAGGGTGCACTCCCGGCAAAAGTTTCAGCACACGGGTTTCTGCTGGAACCTCCAGCTGAAAATATTAAATTATAATAATATTAACAAATATATTAAGAATTCTTCAAAATCTTCGGAATAATCTGGACATTTCATGGATGTTATCAAACACCTGCAATCTGAATGTTTGATAACATTTTATTCTTAACTGTGAGAAAGAGAGAAAGAGAGAGAACTTATTATCCGCTAAAGATCTGGATCTACTTACTGTTCCATCTGTAGCCCCAGTTTCTATTGGGATCGCTGCCCTTGCAAAAGCTACCATACGGCTTACGCGTCTTTCTCCAAAGTCGATTCTGGAAATGTCCAAAAAAATGTATGCAGATGAAACTGATTGATAAATTAATCACGCTTTGTGTAACGTTAGGAAACGGAGCTTTTACCGTAGTATGCGTGTACACATATCCATCAGGATTGAAAGAGGGGAAGATGTACCAATCGTGACTCTCAGCTAGATCTCTGACATCTGTATTGTTACTGGTCAGCAATTGACACAGAATGTACATGTTGGTTGCCGGCGAGATCCATTCCCTGGCGTGAATGCCGCTCTCGATGAAAATTCCAGGATTGTTGGCTTTAAAGGAAACCTTGACACCTTTGATCTCGCGTCCTTCGTACGTTTTGCCAGCCACGACAGTCTGCACTTTGTCGGGATACTGCTTGACTAGGTCATCCAATTTCTTGTAAATGTTGTCGAGAGTGTGATAACTGATAAAATCAAACGATTTTGATCGAGTCTGAGTCTTAGGATTTGTTTCATCAATCAACTTTTGGACATCATCGATGTGCATCTGATAAGGTATATCGTTTTCTGCCATCTTCTCGTAGAATTCAGGCAACTTGTGCGGGGCGACCATCAAGTCCACGTGTTTGTTTACGGTACTTGGAGAATCCCAGAAGGAGAACTGTTAGGAACATTTAATCTCACTTATAAGAGTTGAAATTCAATTACCAAGTTCAATTTTGAAGTTAAAATATTATTTGCCTATTTTTTAATTTTTTTATTGAGTTTTCAAATCATTTTCTAATTAATAACTTTAACAGTTATATAGGATTTTTAGAATTCTCAAAAATTTCTAAGATTTTAAAACTTAATGTTTTAATATAAATTATAAATATTTGAAATTAATTTCGTAATTTTGAGAAGTAAAGCAAGCATTGTATTAATGTTACTTGTATGTATATTTTAATCGAGAACAAAGCTCGCTGCAGACATTCCTGATTTGTTATATCTATTTGTTATATTACTTATATTTGCAAAACGTAATTTAAAAGAAATTTACTCACAGCTCCATCATTAATATTTTCTATTTCGTGCAGAATTTCGAGTTGCGTCTTTGTGATCGGGATCATTCTGAAGACCTTGTAGTTGTCGTAAAGAGCCTTCTGGCCAGCTGCCAGGCTCACGATCGCGCACAACACTATTATCTTCCACATAATGATTCTGTACAAAATCGAATTTTTCACATAATTTTAATGTGTGAAATCAAGTTTTGTTAATTATCAATCGACGTAATTATCGTGAATATTCTTTTTTGTTATTTAGACAGCACATATAATTTTTTTGAAGAAAAATGTAATAGTTGATGATCATTGTTGTAGATTGGATGTTTGGTTTTATATATACACGTTTATATATACACAGAAAAAAAGATAGTCAACGCAGCTAAAATATAATTGTGTTAGTTAAAATATATCCTTATAATAGGAACAGTTAATGTCGTTGTTGCCAAAGCTCAATTTATTAACTGCTAAAATTTTGCAAAATTTGCTGCAGCGAAAAATATTCCACAGTAAAATGGCAACCGGCAACATCTCAGAAATAATTGCGAATGTTCGGTTACGCGGCTAAGATAGTGAGGAATAGTTGCCACTTACTTAACTACTTATGTTAAGTATAAGTTTTTAATTTTAATTAATAAAGTGAACGTCGACAGCAAATCTATTTTATCTTCAATAGCCAACTTTCAATAGCCACCTTTTAGCAATAACAGCAAAATTTTAAGCAACTGACTTTCTTTAGCTGACTATTACTAAATCTTTTTTTTTTGCGTGAAAGAATCATCTCTCACTAATCAGTTTACCTTTTGGAGACAGAAACACTTGTGATTGTGAGCTACTGTTTCGTTCATTGTATTTAAACACTGGATGCACACGGCACCAATAATCAGCACATATAATTCAAGACATTTTTAGAAAAAAATCGCGCCAATTGATCAAGCTAAGATCATGTCGGATTTTTCTGTCTATCAGATTAGAATCGAAAAGAATTGACTTTATCATATTAAGCCGTGGCCACTCAATAGGTATCAAGACGATATGTCACAATAAGTCATTCAGTAGCTTATCAAATGTTTAAATTGAACATACACATATATTCACGAGTGCTTTATAATTAAACTGGCTTTTTGTTTATATAGCTTGTGTTTATATACATATAATAAAAAATTTTATAATAAATAAATGCTTGTATTCTAAATATATTATAAAAATATATTTCTCAGAAGATATTTTCTGCAAGATTAAATAAATGTGCAACAATCTCCGCAACAAAATATATGATAGTTTAGAAGTAAATAATAAATAGATATGTCGATCATATGAAGACAGATTGAACAAATTTTAAGCAGATTTGCTTTTGCAAAAATAGTATTACGCAAGAATCGAATAATATCAAAAACAGCGTTTTTTGGTTCTATCGGAGACAGATCTGATCTGCATTTGGCATCAATATTGGCGCATTGCTATTGTCAATTTGATATTGTTTTGATTTTGGCTTCAAAATGTATTCTTCAGATTTGTTTTACATTTGAGATTATATGAGGACGTATTAGATTCTAGTTTTGCAATCAAGTAACTGGAATAATATATATGTATATATTCATATGTATTATTGAGATTAATATGAAAAAGTTAACTTATTTGTATTTAAAATTATTGCAAGTATAATAATATTGCGAAATATTTAAATTCTTTTCCAAGAAGAATAACGTTGATTTAAAAAGAATGATATGATGTTATATATTTTCGCAAGTATATGGAAATAAAATTTTATATAGATTTAAATAAAAGTGAAGTTCTTCACGTTAATCTGATTTGTGCACAATTTTACGTATTTGCAATACGTATGAGGCAGAAGTGAAATTGATATCGTCGAATAATTATTAAATCAATTTTTATTTGCGTATAAAGTAACGTGATTTTATTTCTTGTCAAACAATTTTACTCTGTAAAATAACTTTACTTCTTTTACGAATGATATGTTTTTTTTCGATAATTAAATTATCGAAAAAGGAATTGATTAAATTTATATTTAGATATATAATTCTTTGATTTCATTTGATTCAGATAATTTTCATTTTATTGTTTTCGTCAATCGTTAG
>Ga0157364_1001668_pt1 | contig 19330 bp, 9 predicted proteins | sample AttsexASBM2_FD_111476 | JGI IMG/M metagenome (GOLD analysis project Ga0157364, IMG submission 111476) | Fungus gardens microbial communities from leaf cutter ant in Ribeirão Preto, State of São Paulo, Brazil - Atta sexdens ASBM2 | ecosystem: Host-associated > Fungi > Mycelium > Unclassified ...
GGCATTAACCGGGCACCCGGATAGTGGAGTATTGACAGCGCAACAGTACACAACAACTTACACGAGTAGTCACATCCGGCGGTCAAATGTTCCAATATGCAACTGTGCCTATAACGAAATTGTACGACCGAAACACGGCCGGCGACGAGTAATAGTCAAAGAATTACATTTTCCTGTATAACAGAAATCTCCATGGAACCTAAAATGCCATCGCATACATTTTCGCATACAATCGTAATCATAATAGAGAGAATTATCCAAATACAATAAAAAATTGTCAAAAATTTTCAACTGTGATTGGCTAATTCTTACTTACGGTTACTGTTATAAAAAGTACGTATGTGTGTGTCACTCTAAAGACATTTAAAAGGTGTTCCTACGTTCTGAAGATGATCTCAGAGAGAAGTCCATCAGATAAAGTGTGTTATATGGATTCTACAGTGGTAGCGAAGTGTAGCCATAGATAAAGAGGGGGATCAACGCGAGCGAGCAGGAGCATGCAAAAAGAAGCCGAAATTCTGCGAAGTCGGCGAATTTCCTTATCTGCCAGCTCAGTCCTATCGTTGCAACCCCTTCCCCCCTGTAAATTTTCCGTGCGAACGCTGCCTGCGTAAACTCGCGCGAATAAATTCATTCGTTATGAGAGAGAGGCAATCCCCTCAACTGAATCCCTCTGTGCGACCGTGCTATTCGGACGTTATCGTACGCAGCGCGTCGGAATTGCTTAACGAAACGGAATCGCTTGCGCGATTCGTTCACTCCATTCGCTTCGTCCATCTCTTCATCCCTTGTTCATCCCTCGTCGATCCCCTCTCTCTCTCTCTCTCTCTCTCTCTCTCTCTCTCTATCTCGCTCTCTCTCATTTTCAGCGCCGTAGAACGCACTATAGAATTCGGTGAACCCGTCCGGCGAGATTGGAACGCGCTACCATTCGACAACAAATTTTAATTATCATATCACCGCGACCGAGCCCACCCGCCGGTTAAATTAATCGCGACGCCAGGGATACCGGAAAACCAACCAGCCTGATACACGTTCACCAAAAGTGGACACCGCAATTTTGTAAGCACTCCTTTTCAGCTGCGTCTTTCATAATATAAGGTGTATTCAATGAACATTTGATATTTTAAAATAATACAAAATAATATTAAATTAATAAAAACATAATAGAAATAAAAACATGATGATCAAATATATCATAGCAAAATGCTGTTACATAAAAAAAAATATAAACTATTTTAATTGTAATTTACATTAATATAGAAACATTAAATAAAGTAGTATTTTGTCAGAGTTAAATGTTCACAAATATTCACACATTTATGTAACATGCGCGGTAACAACAAGTTAAGCCTTTAATTAATTCTTTAATATAAATCAATGTCCTTATTCTTACATACGTCTGATTTTAATCATTTTATTATAACAGAATACATACTATAAGCTAAAGTAAAATCAATTCTATCGTATTGTTACAGATTACCGTTATTACTTAAAATAACAATAATTTGTTATACCAGCATTTCTTTGAATTAATAAAACGTCACTTAGATTTACTTTCTCAAATTCGAAAACATTAATGCGAAATTATGAAAGTTCAAAAATTTACTTCTCCTTTTGAATCAGATTTTCTCTTTTTTTATTGAAAAAATTTATTTTGATTTAAATGAAACTTAAGGAAAAATGTTTTTATATTATACAATAAATATTTTGTGGTGATTTTTCTATTTCTGTTTCTTTCGCCATAAATATATAAATGGACTGCAACTTATGCTCTAGTCTCCCTTATATCAAAGACATAATTTACTCCACCAAAGTACCGAATGTAAATGTTTTGTGCAACCGAACTGTGGACCGCCATTAACATCATAACTAATGGCATGTTGCAGCGTACTTAGTGCAAAGTAGAAATATCGACTCAATATTCCTTCGTACCACTAAAGGTGCTCACGTAAAAGTTTGTTAATTTTTTGTAAGAAACTTTCCTTTTCTAAAAGTTATTCTTTACAAAAAAATATACTTAGAAGTTGTGCGTTTGTTTTTATTTTGCAACATCTTAAAATATCGGAAGTTCATTCAAATGTACACCCTGTATATTTTTTCTACCTCTTTTGACGTAACATGCACCTTTCAAAAATTTTCTACGAACTTCAATACACGTGATGCTCTAAAAATGCCGTCCCGAGATGTATGCTGCATTAGGAATCCGTTCTACTTGAAGAACGAATTGCCACGATAAATTTTTCATCCCCGATATTTATTCTTTAGCGTTCTTCACGCTGTCGCTATTCGTATTATTGCCGCTTTCAGACGCCCGTGGCGCGCTACTGATGGCGCTTACACAATAGCATGGAAATGGAACGCGGCAAAGGCGAAAGAAATCTTAGAAATAACTCAATACGCGCGCATTCGCAGAGTCGACGCGGATTTATCTGTCGTAGCAGAAACAGCAGCAGCATGAATTTCGCGTTTAGGTCACAGTCGGCGCGCTTCATTTGACGCAATCAGAGGGTGCACGCGCACATCCCCTTTCTGCATCCCGCGACGAATTAAACATTATTATTCATGGGGTCGTGCCATATTACAACGAACGAGTTCTACCGTCCTGTTGCGTGTCGGGAGTTGCGACGGACGACGACCACGTACGCCGGATTATTAGATACGGAAATAAGAAGAGCAGTCGTGGGGACGCGTATCTAGGGAGGTGGATGGAAAATGTCGCGAGAGACATGCGGACGCCATGGAAAAGATGACGCCGTTAAATCAAATTATTTACGTAGCGCGCGATCGAAGCCATGATTTTGTACGTGATTCTCAAGCGCGAACTCTAATTCTATCCTCCATGCACTTTGGAAAATGAAATTTAATTCGTGCGAGTGAATCTCTCTCTCTCTCTCTCTCTCTCATCACGCATAGAATTTGAAAGTGAATTACCGATGATTTTATTTTATTCTTTAATTTTATCTCGCATTCGTTTATACCAACTGTACAGTAAATAACATTTTGTAAAACCGATCTTTGTGAAATTTTTATGTAATTTAAATAACTTGTGTAAATTGTGTACTATAATTTGTGTAAAATTGATATTTAACATTTCCTAGTGTTAAAAAAAAAATTCGTGCACGAAAAAAACGATTTTATCTAAAAATTTAGTTATAGATTATTCAAATTTGAAAAATTTTATTAGACCATCAAAATCAGGTATCTACATAGGAAAGCATGATGAGTAGTGTTGCAATAAATTTTGACATTCTAGCAATTAGTTTGAATGTCCTATACCTATAATTATTTTGATGATTCAATAAAATTATTTTCATATCTGTATCTAGCTGTTTTCAAATATTTCTATAAAATCATCTCTTCCGTGTAAATACTGTAAACAAATAACATAAAAATAATATTTTAAAATATAAATTCTAGAAATAATAGTTTTAAAACCTAAAGATTTAAGATAAATAAATAAAAAATGAAAGATTAATAAAAGATAAAATATATCACAAATGTGTAATAAAATTAACATTTTACAAATATTAATTTTACTGAAAAAATATTTCCAATTTTTTCCAAAATGTATCAGTGTAACATTTTTTTATATTAATTTTTACATAGTATTTGTATTATTTTTTAATATGTTCATTGTGTATTAAATTAACACACAAATTTGAATATGACACGTAAAATGTATTAAATTTCCGGGAACTACGTTCCCGTCCAGAGACAATTTTTTATCAGCGGAAGTCGTTAGAGGAAGATTTCTCGATGGAACCAAGCCGGTTTTCGGCAATATTTGTCCCAAAATTAATCCGACGTTTGTGCCGAGAATAAAATCAAGGCATCTCATCTAAAGAGACCACAATAGAGCCTTTGCATAAATTTATTATTCGAGTTCCATCCATATTTTATCTATTCGGTAATACGTTTTCCGCTCAGAAAGACCGAGATATAACGAAGTTTTTCAAAGGATTGCGCAATATTCATGGATATTCGGGCCGTAATCGGGGCACGTGCGAAGCTGTAAAGAGGCAAGAAGAAGAAGAAGAAGAAGAAGAGCGCAACGAAAGAAAGGTACTCGGCGCCCAGTGCTTTGTCGGTCTCTATCTATCCTACTGGCGAAGAAAGGCGAGTATCGCCTCCGCACCCGAGCAGCACTCGGAATAACCAATCGGACCTCGCAATTAGAAACTCCGCGGCTTGCTCGGTGAGAAGTGGAAGAAATTAAGGAAAAAAGGAAGAACTAAAGAGAAGATCTCTCGCGCGTTGGCGGTCACCACCTTAACCAACCTTTTCTTCTTTCCAGGTCCTGAATTTCCAATGCAGATAACTACCAGAGCCACTGCTCTCCGTCGTTTCCAACCGCTCTCCTAAAGAATAAGGAATAATCAGAAGAAACTCGAAAGGAGATGGGGATCGTGGAGGTCGCGGAGGATAGGGGTTGAGTAAGAGCGATCGGCAACTCTTGAACACGCGGGTCGGTCCGCCCGAAGAAAAAAGGATCGACACGCAGGATCGGGAGAAACTTTAATGACATTTCTTATTTCCACAGTCAGACGGACCGCCTCGTTCTGTAGGTGTTCTCGTCTTTATATCTTCTCAACATCGAGAGGAACGAAGCGGGGGATGAAGCTCGTGCCGATCTTATTTCGCACCTCGTTATCGTCTTCGAGTGATCTTTTATGCGCACGTGGTTTCTTCATTTGCTTTATTTGTCCGGGAAGTTTACGCGCCTTATGATTAGTGCAATTTCCCGATATCGCAATATCGGTGTCTAGAGTTGGAGTAAATTGCGAGCTGCAAAATACGAAGACGTCGCGATTGATTGCAGAACTTTTAAGATGTATATTCCTTTTAGATGTTTTATATGTACGTGTGTATGTGTATATATATAGATAGTGGTACCAAAAATTTCCGTCTAATGAATAATTTTATCGTATAGAACATAAAGAATCTTTATAAATAAAGGTGTATACAAATATTTTTTAAATATATTCTAGTATTTAAAATATCATGTTCTTATATATAATAATCAATTGAGCATAACAAGAATTTTATTAATTGAGACAATATTGAGAAAAATTGAGAAAACTAGACTAATAAAAATGATCGTAAATTTGTATATTCGCCGGAAATTTTTGGCAGTTACTATATATTTATATATTGTAAAAGAAAAATTGTAAAAGAATATACATTCTTTGATTATTTTTTAAGATAATTATTTCTTAAAGTTATAGCGATCATTATTTCAAAATATTAGTTTGACTTGACTGTGGTTTAAGAACAATGTTTCTACGGAGAAAAATGCAAATTAATACGCAGAAGTCGCAGAAGATTTTAAACGAGATTACAAAGAAGAAGACTGGGAAAATCCATAAGATTTGGCGAAAACCAAATCATGAAAGTAAAGACGGGACGAGAGAGATGATTAAGAATCACGAGCAAAGTCTATACATATAAAATATTCCAGAAATCACACGGTTTATTTAAATTATGAATACCACAGTTGTATATTATAAGATAGCGGATTTTGAAGACAAAGATAACATTTTTGACTAGTTACGCTATAAAAATAGCAAAAGATGATTATAACAAATTTTTTTATTAATTTGAGTCAGATCAATAGAATTTTTATCTGGCATTCTGGGAAAATGATTAAATACCAGACAGATATTTATATTTTTTTGGAGTCCTAAATAAAATAAACTTCACAATTTTTAATTGGATATCTTCATTTGGAAAATACTAAATAAAATATTGTTTTCTTAATTTTCAATTGGATAGCTTAATAAAGTATTCATTGAAAATCAGAGAATAATATACTTTATTTAGTATCTTTCAAGAAAATACTTTACTTAAATTTGCCGCAGAATCTAAGAAAAGAGATTGATTTCTGGGATATAATCTATTATATACCTAATTGCAATTCATGATTAAAATGGAAGATGTGTGCATTGAGAATGAATCATTAATTGAACGATCATTAGTTTCACGATACTATATCAATAGTAAATTGAAAAAAATAAAACCTTCATTTGGTTATCAGATGAAGGATGAACGATCCACGTAGAAAAACCGCAGTGCAGTAAAATAAATGAAAGTAAATATAATAGTAACAACGCGGTCACAGCTGAATAAATAATATAGGTGAGTTTGTGAATATAAAGTATAGGAATTATTGAACGACTCAATCACTCGTAAAACTGGGATACAATTGTAATAGCAAATTCAAAGGAAAATATATGAATCTAAAGGTAACTTCCGTCATTATCGCGCAGCGAAAATTCCGAAGAAGCTCTCTCTCTTCTCTCTTTCTCTCGCTTTCTTTCTCTCTCTCTTTCTCCCCTTTACGCGATGCAATAAATGCAAAACTGAAGCCGTCACGCATTTTAGCTCGCTATAAGTATAGCGTAGCGCAGATTCCTGAGCGACTTTCACGGAAAAGTCAATATTTTCCTTTGCAGTTGCGCCTACCTCGAGGCTCCATGTGGGTAGGATCGTGTTTTATCTAGTCCTCCTTTCAGCGTGTTTGCATGTTGCGACATAGGAAATAACGAGAAGGGAAAAATCACGTGCATGCTATCGGAAAAAAAAAGAAACGAACGTGAGACACCGTAAATGAAAGCAAATGCCATAGCAATGCCAACCGTATAATAATTCAATGAAAAAAACGAGAAAATTGAATGGATATTACTGACAGGAAAAAATTGCAGGGATAAAAAATTGTATTACTTTTAGAAAAAAAAAACGATACTAAAAATTAATCAAAGTTAATAACTGTGGAAAATAAAAAACAATTCAGTTACGAAATATATCCATAATTCGTCGTGGCAAGAGTAACATTGAATGAAACACATATAGAAATAAATTGAATTACATATATATTTGCAGAAAACATGGCGATCTTTAAAACATTATAATAGAACATAACGGCAATCGCTAGGATTACAGTAACGCCAGCTGGCACTCGATGGTGAATGGTCAGAGAAAAGAAAGACTTCGTCGACGAGTGATATTGAGTCGATCGACACGAGATTTGAATTCCAGGAAAACAGAATATCAGACAGAATGCGAGACAAAAGGCAATATTAAACAAATATTGAATCCTTAGAGCAATCTACTATATGACTTCTTTCCTCTTTTTGGGAACTTTTTTTAGAAGTCTCGAAAATATATCGAGTGTTGATTAAACGAATTATACGATCAAATACGTATTCCTCCCTCCATCTCGCGTTGTAAGGTACGTTCACCGCTGTTCGGTAATTCTATGATAGAGTAAATAAACATCTTACAGTTACGGGAAATCAACTCACGGCTGCACAACAGATTATCGAGGAAAAAAGAGAGTTGATCCAATCGATCGGAGAAGGTGCGGCTCGACTTTACCGTTAAGATTCCGGAAAACCGCTCAAACTAACGTGAATGAGAAGCGAGTTCACGGCTCGTTCGGCTCCCAATCTCTCTCTTTTCTGGATCCTTGTCATCCTCATCCCTGCTACGTCCTCGGCTAACTGTGGGTACCTAGGTAGAGCGGCGGGGACTCGACACATAATCGATATTCAATCACGTACGACGACATCTTTGGCGTTGCCCCAGTTCCGAAACAGGCTGCGGGTAGCGAAACGGTGCAGGTAGTTTCCACCGTAAAAGATGAAACGAAAAATCTAAGGAGAGAAGAAGACGAAGAGAGAGGAAGAGAGAGGAGAAAGGGAAGAGAGAGATGAATGTAGGGAATAGGATAGTGAATTCTGGAATTCCAATATGTCTCATAGCTATCCTACGGCGTCTTCTCAATTTCCTCGTCGAGCTATTCGGCGATGAGGCATCAGAAGAGGCTGGTTGGATTTCTTTCAATGCGATGGAACTAAAAACGAAATCGAAACGTATCTTTACCAGGGGAGACGGGAAGCGACCATTGTAAGCCGCAACGAGAAGCCCGGTCACTTTAACTGCGCCAAAGTCAGAAAGAAACGTCAGTTTTCTACGTTTATCTTTGCGGGGATAAAAGAGAACGGTGGAACTTAACCCTGGAATTAGCGGACTTTTTTTGCGATCTAATTAACGCGAGGAAAGTTTGTTCCGCGAAACGACTGTATTTAGCGAGCATGTTTCTGTAGATTGCAACGTGACACATAAAAAATTGTGAAAAATTGTGAGAACAAAGTAGACGGTCTTTTATGTAGACGTTCTGTCTTGAGAACATTGAAAATATACATCGGAATATAATTAATTGGATACATAATCAACCTTCGGCTTTACAGCTGATTTTTTTTTATTTTTGACTTCAGAATTGAATAAAATATTATGAAATTATTCCATAAGCTAAATTTCATAAAAATCTATCGAGCAATTTACAAGATAAAAGAGCGCGATGGAATCGATGATCATATAAAGGATTAATGAAAAAATTATAACATCGTAAAAAGAACTTCGGATGTACCATACCGAGAATGGCATCGAAGGATTAAGAATATAATTAAGAAAAAAGGTTTAAGAGTTATACCTTTAAGATGGTAGCTTAAAAAGGGATACAATTAATGATAACGCTGATTATTGCAATCGTTTGTCATTCGTTTATTAGATAATTATTAGACAGATGCAGATGAAAGGAGAGAATAAATGTTTCGCCGAGCGCGTATTCTCTATAATAACTGCGGCATAAATTATACACATAACCCCGCGAAAGTTATTGTCCGAGAGCGATATAACCAGCGTTAATTCGGGTGGCAAAAGTTCTAACACAGTATCGTTATGGTCTTACGCCGTACTCAGTACGTTAAATGGAACTCAGCCCTTTATGCTAACTAAATCTAACGCAACGTACAATTCACCGCTAGCAAACTCGCGCCCCCGTTGCGCTCCATGTGTGCGGGGCACACATCGGTCACGTTCAGTTGAACAACTTTGCAACTGCTGAGTGATTTACTGCAGAGCGCTCTCTCCCGCGGCGCATTTACTATTTCGCAGTGTGTTCAATAAACGCGCGTGCTATATTTTTTGCAACGCGCGAAAGGTGTAGTCTTATAGGGGGTTGACGCGACGAGGCGTTGACATTTGATGCGCCGGAACGTTTAAAGCGCTTGAGTTTTAAACGAAAATCCTATTACGTCGTGATGTCAAAAAAAAAGAAAAAAGGAATTAATCCTGCAGTTTTTAAAATCGAGACGAAGAGCATCATTAGATTCTGCGATTGTATTGTGCCGTTGGCGCAATCTCTGTCCCTAGTTTCGTCGATTATTAATAACTTTGGTACGGTAATTAGTACAGTGAATTATATGAGAGCGAGCGCGCATTACACGGTAATAATAATTACAGCAGTTACTAGCGTAACGTCACTCAGTGCAAACAATCCGACAAGTAAGCTGTACACTTGCACTATGTATATATGCTCAGCACGGCCCCCTAACTATAGTACTTATAGCGCAACAGCAAGTTACGAACCGCCCGACAACAAACTGGTGGCTAGGTTTGCCCCACTCTATTGATAGTTTCGGTTATCCCTAATCTCAACTCCTACAACTTCCCGCTGCTGACTGTCCAAACAGTTAAACAGTCTCGCCCGCTAATCCCGGAGATCGAATCATAGATTTCTTATCTCGCGTGTGCGACCTTTTTGACCGATCAATACCGACAGGTCGTTGAGCAGCCAAGGATTTGCTTAATATCTCCAAAATTTGACGATGGATTTATTAATTCATTCAATTATATTAGTTTTAATTGAGGATTAATTGAGGGGATAGGCGGAATAAAGGCCTAATTACAAAAGCTTGATATTAATAAAAATTGTAATAATTTGCTACTTTTTTTATTATACAAATGGGTACAATATAAAATGAATTTATGTAATGTCTTTAAGAAGTTACATGTTACAATATTTTTCTATTACGATAAATATTGCATAAAAAAGCTAATCACCGGAAAAAGAGCTTAAATAATTATGCTTTTATTCCGCCCATTCCCTCAATTATAAATCTCTTGTAAAAAATGTCAAACAATTAAATTTTTCTTTTTACATTATATCTGCAAATTTTAATTTGCTTGTAAAATATAGATACCCAATATTCATTTTCTTGTATGAGTCGTTTTTTCTCGAAATTAATTAATGTCTTTTAATTAACATAAATTAAATGGGTCTTACAGAGTCAGTAACTGCACGGAGCGAACAGTTTTGCTGAAAATTTAGTTAAAAATTTACTTAAAAATTTAATTAGATATAAGAAAAATAATTTTGTTGGGCATTCAAGCTTCTTAAAATACCAAAACTTTTTTACAGCACTACTCATATGTTTGAATGTCCATAATTATTTTGATAGTCCGAAAATTATTTTTAAATCTGTATCTAGATTTTTAATACATCAGCAAAACCATCTCTTTCGTTTTTATTATATAGATCTGGTGTTAGATTTGGAGAGTTAAAATCATGAAATTGTTTGCACATTAAAAAAGAGCGAATTTTAGAATAAATATTTTAATCGACGAATATTTTATTCATAAATGTTCCAGATTGCGGACCTTCCTGTAAATTTAGAGCGTTTAAACTACGCACAAGTAATCCTCTGGAGAGATAAGTCAAACCGGAAATGCGTCCGTGAGTAATTAGAATATCCTATCGGGCTATTCTCATATCGCGTTCCAACCGGAAACAAGAAACGGTCAGATAAATTTCACGATGTTCCACGGTTACCCAAAGGGTAACAATGTCCCTTATCAGGGATTTCTAAACGATAGTAATCGACATTTGCGGAACAGTCTTAATTAATTCCAAGTGGATCGACCTCCACATATATTACATCTATCCGATAGCTATCTACATTCATTCGCAGTAGAAACTGATGAGTAAGTTAGATGAGAATAATCCTATCACGTTCTCGCTCAATAAGAGGGGCGATTGCAATTAAAAGTTATAGATACTGTGGGCATTAAATAATTCTCTAACATTACTTATTTTCGATTGCAATTAAAACTTATACGGTGAGCATTAAATAATTCTCTAACGTTATTTATTTTCGTCACAGAAGTATGATGAATTACGGAAAACCAATATTTACTTGAAAAATTAAATAAAGTTACTTCAATATATTAAACACTTCGGGATTATATATTCAGGATCTGTCTATAATAACAGTGTTAATTAACTTACGCTGTTATTGCATAATTATTGTTTATGAAATTCTTAAATCCTTCACATGCATGTTATGTTCACGCACATTTACGCATGTTAAAGGGAATTTGATGTTGCTAATACTATAGAAATAATGAACTGATTCGTGGGAAATAAAATATTAAGACTAAATCTTTAAATCAATTAACATAATGTTAATTAATTTAAAGAATCACACATCCTAATCTGTTTTTTTATTCTATGATGCACTCATATTTAGCAGATATATTAATACTTTTGCATTTTATGCAACAATAGCGTATATCAAGAATGTATTATATTATTTATATTTTTAATTTTATGCGATATATTCAGCGCAATTCTTTGAAATCCTATTATTTGATTTTTTGAAAGCAAATTGAAATAATATTTAATTTTACGGTTTATTTAAATATAAAATTCTTTTCAATTTCTTAAAATAATTATTAATCTACTTACGCTATTATTGTATTCAGATCCTTCAATTATTAACTTTTTATTCGCGAGAGATATCCAGGATACCTCGCCTTATAAATTCGTTAAATATATGAGTGCTATTTATTTATACATTTATTTATACATTTATTTATACATTTAACACAAATTATTTTATAATTTAAGGAAAACTTTTACATGTATCGTTGTTTAAAGGATGTATAGAATATTATAAACTTTATTTATCTGTACATCATCAAAGAGAACAATAAAAATTAAGATATAACGTTGGGATGTCTGAACTTCACAAGAATAATTATGTTAAAAATAAATCACGCGAGTATTGTAAGGTTAATTTAGTAATTAATTTATCTTCATTAAATTTAAGATTTGAAATTGAATTCAAGAATGATCATATTCTACAATATTATTAAAGAGAGAAAGAGAGAGATCCGACGTATAAAAATATTTCGAAAACTTAGGCACGTTCTATTACGTGTACAAATTTTCCCAGTTGCGTATAACTTCGAACATCCACTCATGGACATTTTAATAGAGCCATTTACAGGTTTCAGCAGAATGTTGCGGCAAGACCAAAGTACTCAAGGGACTTTGTGCATAATGCAGCGAAGTTTACCTATAAACCTTGGATATTTTAACCACATTATTACGGATGCCAACTATTCTTGCGTAATATTAATTTCTTGATAATATCATATTGTAGTTGTAAACAACAACGTTGAAGAAACTCAGGCTGATTATACAAGATACTTACCACGGCATCTTCATACGCTCTGAAAGAGAAATGATGTTTCATCAAGGAGTGGAGTTGAAGAGAAGTCTTTCTCGACTATAAATTCAATTGTAGCCGGTGAAAGTGCGGCTGTCTCAGGAACCGAATCAAGAACAGGGAGAGAGCACGTTCAATAAATCTGGACAATGTCAACTAACGGCGGTCTGTCTTCGCGACATCAAGGCGAGCCTTCACGACTTGCAAGAGTAACGGTCCTCCATCGTTGCAGGAAATAAAAAGGGGGCAGAGGTGGAGGTTAAAGATAAAAAAAGCAACGAAAGGCAACAAACAGGGCGAAACCGACGGAAAGAAGAAGCCGCAATAGCGCCGACAAAGCGGCGGTTTCCAATTTAGTGCTTCCACTTTGTATACAGTGCGGAAGGCCTGAAAAGAAACAGAAACGATGAAGAGGAGAGAAAGTGTCAGATGCAAGGGTGGGAAATCGATAGAGAGAGAGAGAGAGAACGATGGAAGAGAGAAAAAAGAGAGTGGACCGACGAGAGAGGAGAAAGAGAGAGAGAGAGAGGAAGAAATTGGTGCTTGCAAGTCGACGGTGAAAGCCCGCAACTTGAATAGTTTGTGCTTTACTATGATTGCCGTGCAAAAGTCCCAGTCGCTTCCGTCGCGTTTTGCACGGGTCATTGCCGTTTTCGTCGCTATTACTGCTTTTGACAATGATGTTGCTCGCCGACTTTTCCATTGACTCGTCAACCTAGATTTGCGGCGAAAATCTGTTATGGTGTTCTTCGCTTCAAGTTCTAGTTTAATGCCGCGTTGAATGTTTATCTCTTCACGACGATCTTCATCGCACAACGTGGAGTTCGATATTCACGATAAGTTGTATTTAAACTGCACTCGGTACGCGATTGCTTTATTTCGAATCGATGAAATCTCGACAAGTGCTCTTCTTCGTCAGCTACTTAGGGTAAAAATGTTTTTCCTCTTCGTTTAAAGAGAAAGGATGCAATTCTATCTAAGACGTCTGAAGACGTAATCCAAATAAAGAAAAGTGTTAAATTGGATGAATAGAATAAACTGTTTAGATTAGATTATAAAAAAAATTAATTTCGCTCGCACGTTGTTGTCTGGGTATCCTAGATTTGTTTTTGAAAAGAGGGGAAATTATCAATTCTGTTATCATACAAAACAATATTTGTATTAATAAACTACAATAATTTGCGTTTAAATTACTTTTTTGGATATTTTAGAGCTTAGAGCGTCTCTATTTTCCATTTTAAATGGAAAAAATATTAGACTTTATAAATCATAACTTTTTTTTCCTGAAGGAAATATAAACAAAATAGTTAGTAGAAAATGTATAGCTATGAATGGAATACTCATTAATATTTCAGCGCACATTCTGTTTTTCGGCACAAAAACCTTGCAAACTTTTGATGTATTTATTATGGGGATATTATCGAAGTTCTAACTAACGGAAGTTTCAGAAATTGCTTACGGGGAGAAAAATATTTAAATTATTCAGAATCAAAAGTGAAGGTGCATTTTTTATAATTAAAAATAAATAAAAAAATGTCGGGAGGAATTGAACTTCCAACCCGCTCTATGAGTGTGCCCATAGTTATTCTTATTAATCTTTCGTTACCAGTACATCGACTTGGCCAATTTTTGATGATTAAATTGAGTATGTCTTTACAAAGTGCAATCGAGTCGCATCTTTCTTCTTTATGGAGTGGTACCTGAGTCGGGACAGACTCGGAGAGACTCGAAGACGAAGATAAGATGAGCGGATGAAAAAGCGAATGGAAAAGAAAAAGTTTGAGAATACGTCTTCCACGTGGTCTAACTTAATTTGAAGGCACAAAGAAACTTCCTCTGCTCGGGAAATAGGTGAGGACGTGTTTTTCCATGAGAAAACCCTCGTCTGCCTCCGTCAACGCTTGCTGCTTTCTTCTCACCGAATTCTTTATCCATCCGATACACACACTTCGCGCGTGACTGCATGACTCACTCTCAACGCTATCTTTTTCGACTTTTCTAGCTATATAAAATCGTTACGCGTAACAGAATTCTGCGAATTGTGCTCTCTTATGCGACAGAAGTGCCAACCGCACTGCCTGTAAAAGAATTATATGCAAAATTACAATTATAATGTAATTTTTGAGTAATTTTGGGACTCATTGTTAAAGAAATATTTACATACATATAAAATTAACAAAAATTTACAAATAAAATTATTCTTCTTTATAGATAATTAAATATTTCCACTATAAATTGTCTAATTTTTACACATATTGCTTATGTAATTTTATATCCTTTTTTCAGTATAAAAAACATGACGATGTTGTAAGCTCATGTTTTTAATTATAACTGTCAATAGGATTATTCTGAGATACGGTGTTGAAAGAAAGATGAAGAGCTCACTTGAAATCGATGTCACGATGGGACGGATACGGTGTTGTAATGTATATTCAGTTGCGTTTTACAAATGCCGGTGCGATATAATGTGCCTTGAGCACGAATGTAGATGGATATTAACTCTCCCTAACGAAGTCCACGCCATCCTTATCGTAGCACTAATTAGTGCTCCACGAAAAGGGTAATAGGACCGCGAAAAATTTTTCCTGGCCGCGCTGCCGAGCACAAACAGATACGATGACATATATCTGTGAAAATGCATTTTACAGATGTCATGTAATCCACTCTGTAGATCTCAATGATGCTCGTTCTGTATATATAACAAATTGATGATCTCGATTTCTTTTCTCATGCTAATTAACGTAGTTTTAATGGCTCCTTGAGACGCCATGACACGTCCGATTCATTGCAGTGCAACGAAGGCCGAGTATGCACAATGCTGATGCAATTGCTTTTTAATTTCAATGCGGTGTGAATGTCAATTTAATTTGACTCTTTTAACTTTTTAATAATCACGGAAAGTCCTGTAGGACTGATGAATAAATTCAAAGGTCTATCTAAATAAATTACTGAATAAACCGCGGGCTTAGTCCTAAGGATCGGCAGGAGTAACGAGCCAACTCATCTGCACCTTATTTGCAGTGCAGATATATATCTGTTTTCTCACATTTTTTATCACATTTTGTCTCGTAGAAGAAATATTTTTTCATAATATTTTTTTCATTTATTTCTTGTAAAAATATAAAAGCCGTTAAAGAGCCGGTTTTGCAATGTCGCTCTTACCATAAAAATACCTATCATAATAAATAAAATTATCTGTTTTTTATTCGGTGCAGATATAAACAAGCTCAGCCATATTATCTCGTAAAAACAATATTTTGCTATAAAACTCTTTTTGTTTACGTTTTACGAAACTGCGGAGCTTGCTAAATAGCTGGATTTTAAAACTCTTGCTTCTTAAAATATTATAATAAATAAAATTATCAACTATGCAATTATCATTATAATAATAGTTATCACTATAGTTATCACATCGAGTGAAATATCAGAATTTATAATAAAAGAATTCTTATTTTTTTTTCCAAAAAAAATTGCTCAATGAAATTGCTCTTTAGGAAAATGCAGGTAATATATTTTTCTGATTACAAAAATATCACAATTATATTACGAGTTTCTCTTTAATGGTAATTTGATAGAATAGAAATTCATCTCTGTCGACGTCCCTTAAGTGCACTTCCGTTCTGTTTCGAAAAAAAAAATACCATGAATTATTTAACGATGTTTTAAATCTGTTATCTCATTTGTTGAAAAGAGAAGAACTGCTTACGTAGCTCTCGCGTTGTACGTAGCTTAAAGTGACAACAAGTTTAAGTCCGTTGTAGACGTGGATATTCCATTCGCGACCTGTCTCTTTCGTCTTCGGAATGATTCCCACGTCCCACGACAACGAATCCCCCCTGCGAAACCTCGCGTCTCCGTTGCTCACGTCGGAGAGCCTGAAACCAGATAAAGTGCGAAAGAGCTCTCTCGTAACGAAGCGTTAAACGGCTTCTCCGATAAGTCGCCCTCCGAGATAAAAGAGAGAGAAAGAAAGAGGAAGCTCAACCCTGTACTCTCTGCCGCTCCATCGACACTATTATCCTCCGATCTTGCTTGAGATACTGCTGGTACCCTCAAGCTTTTCGCGTTTTGATTATCAAAGGTATAAGAGTGACGTTCAATTAACCAGTACTGCGTGAAATTTCGAGCTCTCCTCTCTCGTTTTATGGACTTTCATCGATCAATCAAATATATTCTATTTCACTCTCAATGGAAATATCGTCCTCTTTATCGGTTTATACTGACAGCTCATCAAACAGCTCGAACGTACGCGATATCTAACCATTTCCGTAATTTATCCATGTTAATACACGTAACTAATCCGTGTCAACGTTATGCAATAGTTGCCCGACGTTGATTTATTTTGTCGGCTTGACTGAAGCGGATTAATCCCACCGCTACCCGCAATGGATAAATCGTGCGTTCGACAGATTATTTCGTCTAGTTCATTTAACGATTATTGTACATACATCTCGTTCCTGCAAGTCCATTTCGTACGCGGGACGAAATGTCGAGCGTATTTATTTGAAATGCGGTGCGCGTTACGATTTCTCTAGGTGAATCTCAGCCCGAGCAATACAAATGTCTCGAAGGAATCGAGAACGCGTATGTATACAAACGTATTCTAAGCTTGAGAGTCATTCACGTAAAGGATTAATGTAGTTGCTCCGCGGGGACATCACATCGCGCTCGTACTGCATAATGTAACACTCCTATGAAAATCTCTCTTTTGAAATCGGTTTTAATTTAATCTGCCTTTCGTTTTTTGTCAAAGATATTTTCTCTTCAGTGAATATATTTTTTCCACGAATTCCAGCAATCGAACGCTCAATTGTAATTTTGAAAATAATTTCTTAATAATTTTACGTATTTAAAGTTTAAAACAAATGTATTAAATGTCTGCTAAAGTACAATAGAAAATATTTTGCAAGTCAATCAAAAAATAAAATTTTATTACAGTCGTAGTTAATTTATTTTCTTAAAAATTCACTGATGAAAAAGTTCGAATGTCGAAAAAAAACATATGTCTCTATATCAGTGTTTTTTCGAGTATGCATCTGCGTTGGATTATTTTCATTTGACGCTCCAAAGTTTTTTTTAATTTCGACGCTGAAGGATATATAGTCTCTGTAAAAAATGATTAGAATTGAAAATTTATACTTTCTAATCGTTTATATTATTGTTTATACTTTCTGTATAAAAATGAATATTAAATACATATGAAACGATTCAATAAGGTGAATATTTAATAATTTTATATTTTCTTATTTTATCTTAATTATTTTTAAAAAACATGTCTACTTCTTAGCAAAATCATTTTTTACTCAGATTCTAAATTGCTACCAAAATTTTTATATTTACATTCTTAATTGCACCGTATTTTTTCTTACGCTAAAACAACACGAATTAATTGTCGCGCATATACATATTTGGCGCTAAAACGCCAAAGTCTGAATCTGAGGGATAACTCGAGATTATTTCTCGAGCGAGAAATGCGTCTCACTGCGTCAGTTATCCAGTACCATGGGACTTTCCTTCCGCAGTAGTAACAGCAACAACAGTAGCAAAGGGGATTCCAAGTTGCAGATTGCGTCGCCGCGTTCGCCAAGCGCAGGTACCTGTCTTATACGTATTTTGCTGCTGCAATTGCGAATGTCTGAGTTGTCCATCTACCCGTATCACTGTTGTCCTGCGACTTACTCATTCGGGCTAGGAAGAAGGCAAGAGAGCAGAAGCGCATCGCCGCGAGACATAACAGAAAATCGAATAGATCGGAAGTGTCTCGCGTTCAAGATATCTCTTTGAATACATTTGATGACTTGACTGATAAGGGAATGTACATGTCTCCCTCCATTTTTTTATATCTTTGACGGTTTAGATATATTCACTTACAATAAGAAAGAAAGAAAGAAACCGATATTTTTCAAACATACGATTGAGTACTTATAAAAATACATGTCTCTTATTTTGGTTTATGTTTTAACAAATCCAAAACGTATTAAAATTAAAGAGGGTTGTGCTTCTTTATAAATCGTCCTCTTTCCTTTCAAACCATCTCGGCTTGTACAAACGTCATATAAATACCTCAATAGTGACTAAATTAGCACTTGGCTTTGCAGGATTGTTTCGATTTCTCTCGACTTTTTTTCCAATATTTTTCTCAAGCTTTTTCCGTCAGTTCCTCGACTTGCCAATGTTTCAGCGAAGAATAAATCTTTTGGAGAGAAGGAAACGCGAAAGATTAAAAGGGCACCATCGACTGGAGGCACACCGAAGTCGCGAGGTTGACGAGGGAGCAATGCGCACGTGCTGTAAAAGAGAAGAAAGAAAGCTTCGAGAGAAAAGTGGGAGATACTCGTTTCGCGCAGGAAAATACGTATCCGATGCCAACTAGCGCTTACTATCCTCGAAGGAACGGAGAACGACTCGTAAATACTATGTTAACAGGAAGTACTTACAGGAAAGAAGAGAAGAGTTCGTTCTGTGGCACGTTTTCTCAAATTACTCGACTGCGTATAGTTTCAGTCGCGAATCTGAATATATAGAGTCATTTTGTCCTCAAAATATTATAGATATAACGCTTGCGATTTGTAAAAATATAAAACTTGGAAAAAGAATTTTTCAAAGTAAACTTTATTATATAAATTTAAAGATTCTAAACAACCAAGAAATTCTTAAAAAAGAAACGAAACTGCAAATATTTTTCAATATAAATTTGAAAAAATTTTTAAATAATAAATAAATTTTTTTCAAATTTATGTCAAGAAATTTCGTTTTGAATAAATTCTTTGGTTGTTTAAAATTTTATTAAATTTATATAAACGTAACAGAGTTATAAATTTAAGAAGTTTATTTAAAAATGTTTTTAATATAATATATTAATAAGAAAAAGGACGAATTTTAGAATTATATAATGATTATTTTTGTAGAGATTCTATTAAAATAACATTGTTGATGATTTAACAGTTTCAATTATTTCTGTCGCCTAAATCTGA
>Ga0157364_1001669_pt1 | contig 19327 bp, 10 predicted proteins | sample AttsexASBM2_FD_111476 | JGI IMG/M metagenome (GOLD analysis project Ga0157364, IMG submission 111476) | Fungus gardens microbial communities from leaf cutter ant in Ribeirão Preto, State of São Paulo, Brazil - Atta sexdens ASBM2 | ecosystem: Host-associated > Fungi > Mycelium > Unclassified ...
AGAACGGGATTCCTTTACTGAATAAAAAATATCGATATATACTAATTTCTATCTATCTACTCCTCACAAATATTCATTAAATCTGACAATTTTATAACTGATAAATATTGATGATATTTTCAACACATTTTGTTAACTTTTTTGTCGAGAGCATGTACAAGAAATAGTAGAATATCATAAACAAGAACCTAAAATATATATACAAAGTAAAAAGTAAAAAATGAATAAATTTAAAAATAAAGTAAAACGATTGATCAATATATCAATAATTGTTTATGCGTTGTTTATGAGATTGAAGTGATCATGAGAGTAATCTGATCATTTTAGATTATTAGAAAATCAATCAATCTGATGTCTCCATGCTAAATATTCTGAATATTCGAAATTATGACTTGTAAAAAGCCCAAATTAATTAAAATCTTCGTAAAGTGTTAGTGTGTTTTGCAGATATGGTTGCATTTATTCCATTTTTCCAGGTCTCCACGACCATCGAAATCTTTGGCGGTGCCATTGCCTGTGGATCATAGTCCGCTGTGGACAGCTTTAACACACGCTAATGCGGTCTCTGCGGCGTTAGGGGACACCTAGCAGGAGGTGGAAGACGGCAGCTATATCAAAAGTCTCGTCCTAGATCTGCCAATCATTTACTGACCGGCCTCTCTGAAAATGTCTCTTGGAGCATCGGAAAGAAGTTGGACATCTTTATTCAAGCACTACCATATCGCGATAATGACTGTGTGAAATATCAGAAAAATATATAATGCTTTTATGTCAAGAGAAGTAAATAATAAAACAAAATTTACAACAAAATGATGTTCAAAAAGTAGAGCATCGTATTCCTTTCGTGTGAATATATGCGTATATACCGCAACTAAACTTTATGACCAACGTGAAATTTTGTACTATTTGCTCGTAATATTTGCGAGTAGAGCTTTTTACACAATAGTTAAAATCTAAAACGTACGCGATCACTGTAGGAAGTAGCTGGTCTACAATACTAATATATTAGTGTAAATACAGATTTTTAATTAATGTACAAACGAAATTACATGAATAAAGTTATTATTCGTGACTGTATTATGAAGATTGATACTGTATACAAATCGTCGTTTCAATGTATGCTTTTATGAACATCCAACTATTCTATTAAACAAAAAATATAACATAACATAACATCTGCCTTCCTATATCAGATTGATGAATAGAATGATTTTCGACAGGATACGTAATAACAAATTTTACAAAGTCAATTTGCAATTATAGCTATATAAATAATTGACAATTACAATCCGGGTATTATACGTCCTTTCTTTGCTGCCTTTTTCAATTTATTCTGTTTCTTTTCTTTCTTCTTTTTCATAATATTTTCTCGTCGCTTTTCTTGCCTTTCCTGCATAGATTTCTGTACATTCTCTATCCTGGAATTCCATTTATTTGCACTGTGTTTCTTTTTCTGTTCGTTCCGTTTTATAGTACGTTTCAGTAAATCGGGATCATCTTTAACCTCAAATAAATAGTATAAATACATAGAAAACATTTATATATAAAGAACAAACAATGATAAACTCACAATATATATTACAATATAAAAAAATTAGCTAATACAAAAAAATGAATATAAGATATTTATAAAATAAAACCAATTATGTATTTTGTTAAGCATTGCGATATTAAAAAAGAAATTTTTCATATATATATATATATATATATATGGAATAGGTACAATAAGGTGAGTACATACCTTTTCACCAGATGCTTTTGCCAATGCAGATTTCCATGTATCTTTCTCTCTAATGTCTTCAGCTTCTTCTTTATCTTTTAAATCTTCTAATTGCTTTAATTTTTCCTTTTTCTGTTGTAGTTGTTGTAACATCTTTTTAGGGTCATTCTGACTTTTAGGTAATTTCTTCTTTACGCCAATCTCAGAAAAGTCAAATTTGCTAAACACCATTTTACCTTCCGAATTGAAAACTGGTTTAGGTTTTGGCACTTTTGGTACTTCTTCATTTTCTGTCTTTATTTTACTCCCATCAACTGTATTTTGTTCTATCCTAGTAAGCTTTCTCTGTAATAAACGCTCTTCCTTCTTCGTCTTCTTCTTCAATTTATTTTTCAAAGTTTTCTTAAGAAGTTTCTGTTTGTAATGCAACTTCTTTACACCCTTCAATTCCTCCAATTTTGCATGTAACTCTTTAAAGGACTGTGCTCTTTTAGTCTTCTTGCCTGGTATAACAAAATTCTTCACTGAAATGGAAAATACAGTAAAAAATAAGTCAGCAATAAAATTCATGGCGAATAAAAATTTCTTTTAGTAAACTTTTAGTAAAAAAATATAAATTTTCTTGAAACAAAAAATATTATCATTAAAATAATTACAATGTTACTAAGTCTTGTATATTACATATTAAAATAGAAATGTAGATAGAATATCATTGGTTAGAATTGGATAGAGTGAATTCTGCAAGATTATCTTATACTTTCAAATAAACAAACAGATAATACCTTTTTTTGTAGGTTCTTCTTCCTTCGTTGGATCATTTTTTTCAGCTAAATAAAAATATGAAATATATCCATTTAATTGTTGTTTTAAAAAATCCTTTACATGTTTTAGAAATTATATTAATGAAAAATTATATCCACCGAATTCATGCGTCGACACAGGCATTATAGATAATATATGTGAAATAAATTGTTCCTCTTTCTGAAGCATTTTACGTATTTCTTCTTTATTAAATCCTTTCGACATTGTTAACTGCATCTTCTTCCCAAAATTCACGTGTACTTAACCATGTAAATAACTATGGTATAGGTTATGTTATGTTACCCAATATTACCAACCTTGAATATGAAAATAAAATAGATTTAAGATTCGCATTTTATATTTTTCTCTGAATGTTCAAAATAAAATTAAAAACAGAAATAGAATCTTTTATCAATTCTTTTATTTTACATTTTGCAAATTAAAATATTTCTTTCAAAATTTTACAAACAAATTTTACATTTTGGGTTTCTATATACAAATTCTTTTGTTGTGAATTTCTTTTATTTTTCTCTTTTCTCTTATATTCGCTATACGAATTTATTCTTGACATTCTGATTCTGTGCAAGAAACGCAACATCACATAATTGACGATGAACAGAAAAATCAAGGATACAGCATATACACATACATATGTCTGTATATCTATATCTATATATGTACATATATATATATAATTTAAATATGTATAAATATATTACGTTCTATAAATAAATGAAAGGAAGAAGAAATAAAAGGAAAAAAAAGCCAAAATACTCAATACAAAAGCATGCAAATTTTTACTATTAAAAATTATACATATCCTTATAAAAATTAATTTTGAAATCATTCGCATACTCCTCTTTAGTTTATTATCAAAATCAATTTTTATGAGATTATACTAATATATGTATTATTGTATTATATCAAAAATTATTTTAATACACTGCTTTTTAGACTTTCATGGCTGTTATCTTTAAAGATATAAGAGGATTTGAGAGTTATTACTGCGTTTTTTGTTCATTACTAATGCCGTGAAACTTGCCATTCACTTCATCAGATACATATCAGTGCACTTCTCGTTCTGATGAAGTGAACAGTAAGTTTCAACAGTTTTGAAATATTGGCATTAGTAATGAATAAAAACACAACGATAATCCGTAAATCCTTACATTTTAATATAAATCAAATAATTTAATTACATAAAAATATTGATAACAATATTAATAGCAAAAGAGAAGCTTACAATTCGACATATAAAAGACAAAATTATGTAAATGCTTCATTTATCAAACGTGATTCTCGTAAAACAATAAGGTTTTTTCCAAATAAATCAAAATTATCAAATTCTTCTTCAACAGCTACCGCATCTTGTACAGTTTTAAAATAAATGTGACAATATCGTATATTAGTTTTGGAAATTGTCTTTACAACTGTCGCTGAAACTGGACTAAATTTCTCAAACAAATGTAAAATGTAATGTACACCATAATTTTGATGAATATTAGCAACAATTATATCTTGCATTGGAATATACACAATTTTAGATGAATTTGTAGTCTTGTTTAATGTAGATGTCACATCAAATTCTTTCGATTTCATTTCTGCATCAGAAACTAACATTGGCATTTTCTGATCATGTATGCCAAATCGTCTATTTTTATCGATTTTGCTATCTGTCTCAGTCTTCATTGAAGGATATAATTTAGTATCTTCTTGCTTTTTTCTCATTACTTGATTATAATCTTCATTATTAATGAGACTTTGTTCTGGAAATGAATACAATTCATCAAATGATTGAAAACCTGCATTCTTCTGTTTAATTTCATCTGCATTATATTTATAATCGTGCCCTGAATTGCGAGCAATATCTAAAAAATTGTTTCCTTGGAATTTATTCGAATCAAAATTTCTTGAACTATAAAATGGTTTGCCTCTATATTCCGACAATTTTTCCTGTTTATTATTCTCATGATGAGTAGAGTTTGAATCAAATTGTTCATCAGTACTAAACATCTTTTGCGAAGTATCTTCCATCTTTGCTGCCTGCCATTGATTCGAACTATTTTGGTTAGTTGTTTTTGCTTCACTTCCCAATTTATCTTTTTGTGGTAACAATGATATCTGACTATCATTTTGAAGTCCTTTTAAACAATTTATCACTTCATCTAATGTTTTATAACTTATGATTTTCAATCCATTGGGACCGCCTCCTTCATATATGGATACAACAGTTCCATAAGATGAAAACGTATCTTTTATATATTCTGAGGATAATCCTTTCTTATTTGCAAAATGTACGCTAAAACCTCCATCTTTTGTAGTTCTATAGTATTTTTCATAATCCATTGTAACTGAAGAGTTATTCTCCTTCGAAGTTTGTCTTGAAAACAATGAAGATTTTTCATCGAACACTGATGAATTTTCTTTAATTACATTTGAAATAAATTTATAATTATGTATAGAGTTTTGAGAAGTATTTAAAATGTCATTAGATCCAGTATTTTCATTGAAAATTTTATGAGTGCTGTTTCCTCCATTATTTGACAAGTTTTCACCATTGAAATCTTTTCTATTCATCTTTCTATCCTTCATTTTACTTTTTTCTAGCAATAATTGTATCTTACTACTATCTTGTAAACCTTTTATACAAGCTATTGTTTCATCCAAGGTTCCATACTTAACAAATCTAAATCCAGTTTCATCCTTAGTAACATTTACACCTAAAACATTCCCATAAACTGAAAATATTTGCTTTATCTCATATACAGTGAGTTTGTCCTTGTTCAAAAAATGTAGATTGTAAACTCCCTCTGGATCTTCTTTAATGTATTTATCAAAATCCATGATATCGAATAACAGATTTATTAATTATGCTTCTTCAGAACTCTTTTAGTTCTAAAATTAATTTAAATTAGGTTGAGATATTAAGCAACATAAATTATAAGTAAATCCACTTAAATTTGGCTAAATTTTCAGTCTTTTAATGCTTGATGTACAGTTACGTCTTGTGTAGTTTTTTCACCTAAAATCATTTAATAAAGTTAGCATTAAGGCATTTTTTTCTTTTATTTTATTATAACCTTGATAAAAATTTGTCTCAGAATTTTTCATCTAATGTTTCAGAATTTCTATATAATTTTTCAAATTTGTACTTATAATTTTATAGCTTTCTCGCATTTTTTATTGGAAAATTCTGAGAAAAGATGTAGAATTTCAGAGAAATGTTCCAATTCATATAAAAATTATAAGAGAAATTTTCACCAAGGAATAGAATCTCTTTTTATCTTATTATCTAATAAATAAATGATTCTCACCTGATATTACAAAATACAGCTTTGTTTTTCATAAACAATACAGCAACAATATTTTTGGCCAATACATGGGACAAGCAGGATCCCTAGGATCCACAGAACAACGTGCAAAAACTATTCCAAATTATTATTTGCATGTGTTACACGTGTATCTAATCAGAAATTTTGCCATTTAGAAATTATTATATATTTGAGATGAAATTATTATATATTTCCTGTTGTTTTATACCATTATAATACACTTTATTCCCACAAATATTGACAACACTTTATTCCCACAAATATTGACAATCAAGAAGATTATGTATTTAATTAACAATTCTCAACAATCAACAATGCTCAATTTCATAAAAAATTGTATTAGATCGACTCTTCCTCCTTTTTTCCCCAAAAAAATGGTCCAATCTTTATCAATTATCAATAGGTAAACAGGAAAACTAGGGTCAACAATAAACCGACTAGAAACTTCGAGTAATCACCAATCATCGACAATCATAGATCTAGAACGATCTAAGTAAAGCTTTATAGATCCTTTCTTGATGAAAAGACAGATAAGATCTTTAAGTATGACTCGCCAGTAAGATGCATATCCTGCAATCAATCAAAAGTGTTCCCACATGCACTTTATGGTTAGTCACAATGCGCGAAATTCAAATCAACTATTTCTTAATCATATCAATAATATTATTAGCTTGTGTATTTAATATAGATATTGTCATAATTTATTGGTTAAGTCTTTTTAGTTCAGTTAGAAAGCTATAAATTATATTTACATTAATAGTTTATTGATTTTCTTGTATTATTATTTAATATTTTAAGAGGCTTGGAAAGATTAAAAAATCAACGATTTTTGTGAATTTTTTCTGAAAAAAACGATTATATCTATACTATCAATTTTAGTTTTGGACATATATTTTATTTCTCACTTCATATAGTATGTATGAATTTTTATGAACCAAAATATGTATACAATGTACAATGGCAGCAAATGTGTCAATGTGAGGTTTTTTAAATTTGCTCACATTGTAGAAAGAAAACAACTTAACACATTGATCTACACTTTTTACACAATAATTACAACTATTTTTTTCATATGATAAACCTAAAAAAATAATAAATTTTTCAAAGTAATAATAGTTTTTTGACAATTTAATAAGAAAAAAGAAATTTTTTTTTCAAAAAAAGAATTTTTTCTTTTATAAAGGAGTAATTGTAACAAATTGTGATTTTTTTTAAATTTTGTTAAATTTATTGTATATTTACATTCATTATTAATTACAAATCAATTCGATTTTTTTTCAGACTACTAATTGTGGCTGCACAATGTCAGCAATTTGACAAAATCTCATTTGCTCGAACATTTTGATTCATAAAAATTCATACATATTGTATAAAGCGCAAATAAAATAAGTCCAAACCTAAGGGGAAAAAAATCTCACATATAATTATATATAATTATATTTAAAAAATGACATATTTTATATACTTATATATAATACACATATTATATATAATTATATATAAAATATATCCATATATATAACATTTTTTCTGGATATATGTAAATATATTTATGTAAATTATATGTATAGATATGTAAATAATTTATATATATGTATAAATAGATTATATAACTAAATTTTTACATTAATTTCGCACATATCTAAAAAAGCTTATGCTTTTATTCGAATAAAATTTTTATTCTTCCTTGTTTTTATAATGTGTGCTATTACAATTTTCTACAAAACAGTAAGTGGGCATACTAATTAAATTTTTAAAAAAATATTGATTCTTTTATATAACATATTGTAATTAGAGAAGATTGCATAATAAAATTCACTGTCTCTTTAGCCGTTCTACATTAGTTGCAAGCCGATCACAAGTTTGTTGCGACAGCCATCTGAAGCTAGCGATCAACTTGCAACTAATGTAGAACCGGCTTAAAGAGACTCTAGTTGTAAGATTCTAGTTCTGAATACGGGCTTAATTTAACATCGTGTACTTAAAAATCCTTTTTCATGCTGAAGCTTATTTTTGATGTCAAAATAAGTCACGTGAGAAATTGATGAATATCAAGCGTCAATTTTGGTCGTGAACTATTTTGACGCTGAAAATGAGCGTTCAGCGTCAGCATGAAAAGGCATCTTAATACGGGTAGAGTTTTATATTTATAAGAGGAACGCGACCGATTTATGTCAGTATTGCAAAAGTACTAAAAAGTACTAAAAGAAGTACTAAAAATGACTTCGTTTGCAAGACAGACTATGAAATCCATCAATTATCCATTATGCAGCCATTTTAATGGGCAGAAATAATTTTATCATTGGTTGCTAATCACAAGATTGCAATGACCAATCAGAACATTTAACACCAGTCGCGCTTCTCTTATAAATCTATGGCCGGAATCCATAATCCGTTCTTAGGGTGAAATCACACGGTGCGGGAAAGGACTACGAAATAGAGAATGTGCCATTGAAACAATCAATTATTCGGAATAACACAGAATAACAGGCAAAATTATTGGCCGATTAAATTAATCTTAAATGAAAAACCGATTTTATGTTAATTATGATTACATTACACGCTTAGTCGGGTTTAATAACATCCGTACATGAAATTGGCCAATCATAGCTGTTCCTCGGAAGAATAGAACGATTGCGAATGGCTAGTTTTATAACTACGGATGCTATTAAACCCTATTAAGAGTGTTGTGTAAATGTAATTAATAACTGAGGTTTTAAATCTTTATATTTGATTAAAAAGTAATTTCAGCAATTTCAATTTATATATATATATATATAAATTAATCATTTTATAGATAGATACAATCTAAATTAAAGTATTTTAATCTTAAGTGTTCAATTGTTATGCGATCGAAAAATTAATAAATGTGAACGATTCTAGAGATGGCGACTCGAATAATATAAAAAGCAATGATATTTTTATAAATTTAATAAGGCTTTATGAGGCAGAAGGATCAGTTACAAATAATCCGTGCGGTTATTATACTCAGAATCGCGCGTTCAAAAACCGGCCTCGGTAGTATGCGCCATGCCGCCCATGCCATACTACGCCACGCCATACCACGCGGTTGATTTACGTTTCCCGCTTCCCAGTCATGGTCGCCCCTGGTGGACGGCCATCTTGCGCGAACGGAGACTGCGCACTAGCGCGCCACCGTAATTTACGACTCTCTCGCGCACACGATCTTCTCTCGTTTGCTCTCGTTTTAGCAGCAGGTTTTCGTGTGAGATACGTCATCACGATCCGTGAGTATCCGCGAGCCTTTCCTCGACTCGGTGTGTCGCTCGGTGACTGCGAGAAACGCCGTGACCGGGAACGTCGCGTGCGCAAAAGGAACAGCACAACCGCCACGGAGGGAGAGAGAGATAGTGGGCGGAGTTTACGTCTGTGTATGGTGTGGAATTTGCGACAGAGACGCGCATTTGTTCGGAGTCGAGAACGACGCATCCTCGGGAGATCGCTGTTTCCCAAAGAACATCGAAGCACGTCAGCGTGGAGGAGGTTATGAGATCGCGAGTACAGTCACCGTGAGATCGGGTAATTGTAAATAACGTGGATGCGCACGCGGATAACGACGGATCGTCACGAGCGAGCGCGAGGAAGGAAGAGGGACCGTGACGCGGCGACCGGTGCGGGAGGCAAATGCATGGAACGCTCTGATTGGCCGCGGCGGCTGCTATGGCCGCCGATTGGCGTACCGCACGCATATACCCGAGGGCACAGTACGGACGCGCACCTACACCCGCGAGCCGCGTAGCAGTCGCTCGAGCGACCGAGGACAGTGAGAAGAGCGACGGAAACGGTCGGTCCGCGCGCGTCGTCGTCGTCGTCGCCGTCGTCGTCGCCGCCGTCGCAGTTTCCTTCTGAGGTGGAAAGCTTCGTGTGCGACGTTCGTGGCGCGGATGGCTCGGAGAACGACGCTGATCTTCAGCCATAGCGAGTAAGAGCCATAGAACCTCACCAAACATCGAGAGGGAAAGAGAAAGAGAGAGAGAGAGATAGAGAGAGAGAAATATTATATATACATATATATATATATATATATACATATATATATATATATATACATAGTGTGCTGACTCGAGGGAAGGAGTGCGGTCCGGGCGCGACGCCGACCGTCTCAATATAACCGCGTATACGTAAAATCCGACAATCCGTCAATGTTAGAGCCGCCGGAGATCCTATTCTCTACTTGCCCTATATTGTGTATACCAGATTTTAAAATACAATAATTAAAAGTGCATCGCTGGAGCGGAGAGTGGCACCGAAAGAGAGAGAGAGAGAGAGAGAGAGAGAGAGAGAAAGCCGAGGATAGAAGTGCATCGCCAAGCGGGAAGGTAAGCGTGCTGCGGGAGCGAGCGAGAGCGACGGAGAGAGAAGGAGACAGGAAAACGGGACGAAACGGAGCGGAGTTAAAAGCGCCGTACGACACGCAGAAGGACAAAGACCGCGGCGTTGGCATAACCTCCAAGTCGTCGATCGTTCGCGCCGCGCGTTTCGGAGATCGTTGCGCGAGTCCAAGTCACGAGGTGTTCGTCACTACGAGGATAGAGAAAGGGAGAGAATATATTTTTGCAAGTGTGCAACGCGCGCCTTCTACTAGAGCGACGATTTAAATACGTATCTGGGAAAGGGAAGAGGAGACTGGAGAGAGAGAAAGCACGTGCATCATCAACATCCGGCCAGCGGCAACGTCCGTCGAGCTAGAAGGTGGTCGGTAGATCGCGAAAGTTGGATCTATTCAAGTTTATTACGCGTTCTTTCGCGACACCTGGTATACGATTATAACGCGTAGATAAATCCGTTACGTGCGTGTAGTGCGACACGAGTGCGCGCTCCGTCGGTCGGTCACGTCTGGGTGCCACGACGTAGCGGATATAAATAAAAAATAAATAAATAAATAAAGAGGCCCCCAAGGCGACACACGTGAGGCCACGCGTGCACGTACACAACACGTCTGTGCGTACGGCATCGCGAAACACGCTGAACTGGGAGTGAAGTAGCGCGCGAGCATTCGGTTGATGGATGAGACTGGCAGGATGCTGCAACACGGAGGATCAAGTGTGGGTCTGATGGGTGGAAACCAGGGTCAGGCGGCTCAGAACACCGCCGGCTACGGCAGCATGGGTCCGGTCGACGGCACCGCGGCTCAGGGCCCCGACCAGGCGGTCGAGGCCAGGAAACAGGACATCGGCGAGATCCTACAGCAGATCATGAATATCACGGATCAGAGCCTGGACGAGGCGCAAGCGAGGTATTGTAGCGAGTCTCTCGTATCCTTTTTCCTCCTTTTTCGCTTCGCCATTTTTTTATATGCTTGCGCGCGGGATGCGTCCTTTGATCTTCCATGTCCATGTTGAATACCTTTTCAATATCTTTTCAATATCATCGAATACCGTTTCTTCCTTTCAAATTCCTTCGAATGCCTGCCCGTTCGTCCTTGAATGTTTTGTTCACTTCCGGCACTTGAAAATCGTCGCATATTTGGTTTTCTAAAACTTCACTTTCTAAAACTTTTAGAATGATTCTCGCTTTGAAAAATAAAGTTTCACTCTTAAGGATTGATGAATGGAATCACTCTTCAAATACTCTCTAAATTTCTTATATATATTAATGTTTACACCATCGGTTATACTTTATAGTTAAAATAAGTAGTGTCGTATTCTTAATTGCCACGACTACTTTGGCGCTAAAGTGTTCGTAAGGTCTATCAGCGTTACGTCGGAGCAGAAAATTATGTTTACGGCTCGTTAATAGCGGAATTAAAGGTTTAATGGTACTTTCGATTTACGAGGTCGATTCATTACTACTCAGGAGGAGGAGTATTGTGTAAACGAAATTCTCATAAAAGCAAGACGATGCCCGCGTATAAAATACGGTACACGCGATTTTATTTCGGGTCCCCGGGTTACGGCGGGTTCACGGAAACGCATTAAATCGTATAGATTACAAAGTGTACCCATGTTATACCGCTCGTCGGTTCTCGCAACGTCACGCAAAAAGTACATCTCGTCCGTTCTTCTTATCTCATATATCAATTTAAAAAGAACACGCGGGGCGCATTTTGCACAATCTTTGTAGTTAATTATACGGTATTATAAAATGTGCAGTGTGCTTATTAATAACGACGAGTGATAATAGTGCTTCCACTGTGTAACTGCGGATTTCAGTGTATACTTAGCTAATTATGCGCGTGTTATTCATTAGCGCATTAAATCAGCTTGATTTATCTTACGGAATATATATCTCGGTAAACATCCTCTCTATCTTTTTATGATAATTTGATGGACCTACGAGGCATTTGTCTAGATAGGGTCTATCGATTCGCGAAGAGATTGATACCGCATTTTTTTCTTTGCAATTTAGCGAGTAAATGAACAAAGAGGACACGTTTTACGAATAAAATAGAAACATAGCATCCATCCGGTGATACTCCGAACTCCGAACTTCTTGCATTTAAATTGTCTCGTCTGTGTACACACGGCTAAGTGTGGCTGCTCGTTTCACCTGGCTTTGCTCATGTATGTTAAGTTATATTAAGTACCTGTCCGCGTGTTGGACGCCCGCTACAAAGAGTGCCAGATGTGCCTCCCACGAATATGTGCATTTTACACGGAGTACAGAGCGAGACACTTGTAATTTTCGCGACGTGCGTTAAACGTTAGCCATTTAAATATTGCGGTCCTACTCCTCAATTAAGCATATGGCCTTGAATTAAGTGAATTGCCTTTATTAGCATTGAGCCGTTAATTTCGGCGACGATAGTTATAATTTTATGTAATTTGTATGCGGAGTGATGGTATCTAGATTTGTCTTCCTTCGTCATACGATTTTTTTTCTCTCGGCGAACTCGAGGGCAACTTTTGGTGCTTTTCAGCAAGAGATACTGTGTAATACAATAATAATTTCATCTTTGTTTAACAATGGCACACAAAAATGTCATGATTTACTGTACAAGGAAAAAATGTCTTGATACAAAAAAATAAGCTATCACAATTCATCAAATATTCCTCGTATTAAATATCTTGATACAAAAAAATTTTACTTAAATTAATATTTTATTAATAATTTTACACAAAAAAGTTATTTATTTGGTGTATTCTAATAGTTTATTTTTTGTATTAAGATGTTTTTTCTCTCAGTGTGTTTTTTTACTGGAAAACTTTTTTTTTTTTCTCGAAGGATCAGTCCCGAATTTGTCAAAAAACCCACGTCGATCATTTTTTGTGTCACTTTAGATCTGTTCTCTGTTGCTATATCAGACCACTAAAATTTTCTATCGTTTTCACTAAACTTTAAATATATGTATATCTATTTCATTTTAAGTACAAGTGTACGCTATAGTAGCCACAAAGAACAGACTTTTTATAGCGACGTCGAGCTAATCTGTTCGCGATTTGCTTGCAGAAAACACACCCTCAACTGCCATAGGATGAAGCCCGCCTTGTTTTCGGTGCTCTGCGAGATCAAGGAGAAGACAGGTGAGTGATCTTTTCTCTGTAACAACACGAGCATTTGCTCTTTTTGCTCGACTCGCACCGCTCGGATCATTAAACTTTACGTGCGAACGACTCGCCTATTTTGTACCGCGCTAACGGATGAATGGAATTTTTAAATGAATTACTTTCGGATGTGACAGACTCTCGTTTACGACTCATCTTGTCACAGAGAACGCGGATTCGAATGTATTTTTAGTCTCTCTCGTATTAGACTGGCAGTGCCGCGTATTTTTATACATATGTATTTCACATGATGCAGAAATCGAATGTTATGAGAATGCATTATTATTTTTGCAGCGTCATTGATTATATCTATGCTTGAGCGAAGTTTCATTCCATTCGTTCGTGCGCGCGAGTTATTGTACGTCATAAATCATAGGTCTTATTTAAAACGCTGACTTTCGGCGCCTAGTTGTATTTGGTATTGATTTTAAAATTGCATTTTTAACTCTCGAAATCGGCACAGTTTCGAAACTTCGGTTTTCAATGCTTTACGTATGTGCAGAGAAGATTCCTACATTCTCTTAATATGAAAAAAATAATGATAGTGGCACTTTTCATATAATTCTACAGTTCCTAATAAAAATAAAAAAAGTTCCGCATATTTTATAACAAAGAACCAAAATTAGCATACCATATGTATTCTCTTTTGGTTTTTTAATATAAAAAGTGCAGAATTTCTTTTTATAAAGAACCGCAAAACTATGAAAAGAGACTGCTACTGAAATTGTTATATTTTATTAAAATAATGTTGAGCTTCGCAAATCTGATTTCTACGATCTTCGAATCGTTGCGAAAGAAGCCTGATAATAGGCGATAAGACTGCATTTCAAGGTGTATCAACATTGAAAATCGAGCACGCCGAGATCGCCAACTCGGGATTTAATCTCTGAACGTGAAAAAGATCGTAACTTCTTCATGAATAACGTTCAGGCTGTTGCGGCTCGTAAGCGCAGTAGAGCGAAATCAAAAAATTACGAGAGATCCCTATCTGCAACAGTGCAATTCGCGTTGACACTCCCTTCATCCACCCTTCGGCCGCGCGACCCCTGCGAGAGAACCATTCGAAACTCGTAAACATAATTTTTATGCGATGTTTGGATTACTTTTACGCGCGGATCAAGAGACCGCGAAACGTGCAATTATTTCTGGGGGACACGATCGAGGAAGGCTAAGAGAGAAAGAGGGAGAAATCCGCGAAAGGGGGACGAGAGAGATCGGTGTGGGGATGGAAGTTACGTCAAAAGTATTCGCTGCCCGTTGGGGGTGGAAGGACCACACCACATCACACCACGCCCCTCATACTAAGCTACTCTCTTTCCCATCGCTTCTCCAACGGTGTGTGTTTGTGCAAGTGTATACACATTCATGCACTGACACATACGAAAAGGAGACACGAGGGTGTCATTGGTACAGCGGACTGTGACGTCAACAACGACATCCCACGTTTCTGTAACGTTATGATATTTCCAAATGGATGTTGGATACACGCGACGAAAGGATATCTTTTTCGCGATCGAGAGAGAACGAGATCACTATTGATTATTTTTCGGAGAAATTTAAATGTGGACGCAATCGTATCTTTTGCTAACGCATCTTCGAATGCCTGTGCATTTTTGTAACCCTATGCTTTTTCATTATTTTTATCCCTTCCTCGTTGTATTCTCGTTTGCCGTCATTCGGTTATACTGAGATTTTAAATTGTACTTTGCCTCGAGCTCACGGAGATATTGACCTTTCTACTTCAATTTTGTACAGTTAAATTATAGCATAAAAGATTTCACGGTATTTTGTTAGGAAATTGTAGTATCTGTACAGATATTCTACGCAGAAAACTTTTTAAACTTTATTAATGTAATTATTATTATCTAAAGAGATGAATGTATATATATTTTATTAAAATGCTAAGATGTTCTCAGAATTGTTTTTATAATTTTTATGACTTTTTTTATCGACGTATTCTTTATTTAAATATTTTATATATAAAAATACTTTTATAATACACTCAATATAATGAGTGTTTTTCGGCAAGAGACACCGAGACACATTACGTTCTTGTTGTTTGCTAATGTTAAACAAAGATGATATGATCACTATGTTTTTTGTTGAAAAGTAATATATACTGGCAATATTTTGAAAAAAAAAGAGTTATATTTGAGACATTTAGAATTTTATTAAATTCTATATACTAAAAAATATGGATTTAATACCATGTCGGTTTATATAATCCTCACTGTGTTGGTATAAATATGTGGATTTTATCAGCACGTAATTTTACACCAATGAGAATTATATTAATTTAATACCCATAATGTCAAATTTACATTCATATTTTTTAGAGCGCATACTTTTATCTTTTCATATAAAATATTTATACATATATAATTCTAGATTTTTTATTAGAGTTTAGTTTTTTATTAGAGTTTTTTATTAGAATTAAATAATAAATAAATAAAATAAATGATCAATGTCTACATGGACTGCATTGAAGAGCACTTTGATTTTTCGATGCGAAAAAGAGAGGAGAGCAAAGAATAACAGAAAGTTTAGTTTGAGTTTATCATAAACAAAAAAGGGCGTCAAAGTATGATGAGCGAAGTACTCGAGACGATGAACCGTTTTAACGGTCCTGTATCTTTTATGAGTTCCGGTCCGGCTGCGTGCAGAGTGCCACACGCGTGCGCGCGGAAAAATGTACTGAGCTTTCTCCTTCTCACGTCACACGAGTGGAAAAGAGACACACGATAGTCATAGTCGAGTTTATGGGCGATGGCTGACGAGGCAGTGAAAAAGTACTAAACCAAGAGGAGCAGATAAACGCTATGTTAAGCAGACCGTTTTACCAGCCATTTAATATAATCTGCTCTTGCGTTTGTTCTCTCGCGTGCGCCGTTCAGATAACTTTGGATCAAGACCGTACAAAGTGGGACCGTTCTCCATCGTAGCTGGGGCCTTATCCCTTTGTTTGCCGCCGACGAACATCACGCTATTATATCTACGTATAACGTTGCGAATTTTTATTTTGCCAACAACCTTTATCCTTGTCGGCCTTTCAGCGAAGGAATCTGAATTACGCGCGAAATTATATGTGAGAATTAAAATTCTCCGCTATGTAAAAGCTATGTGAAAGTTTAAATGTGAATTACAATATTTCTGTTTAAATCTCCCAATCAGTTGTTGCAATAGCATTGAATTATAATATCAAAAAAGTTGCACGAATTTCTTGCTTTATTTGTAGGAATTAATTTCTATTGGATCGGAACAAAAGTTCGTAGTGCTACCTCATTTGTATCATTTCTACACGTAAAAAAATTTGGCAATTATACCATTCGATAAAGTAGAGTTTCAATTTTAAGAATCCGTTTTTTTGATTGTGATAAGTTTCATTTTAACGGAATTATGAGCAATTAAAGTAAAAATGCTCCTTTTATTTAATTTGTGATAATTCAGTAACAAAAAAATCTTAGAAATATTTTCGAAAAACGATTTTGTTGAGAAAGTTTGTTAGAAAGTAGAAAATTTTCGCAAGTTTTTTTGGGTACGTGACAGGTTCAGTGAGAAGAAACTTACTCATTTGTTCAGCTCGTAGTTTTCTGGAAAATGTTACGAAACTCACAAAAACTGTCAAAAGACATAGTGATCTTTCGAAAGTAGAAGTTTTAAGGTTTAAAGCCCTGTTAAAAAATTTAAATGTCATTCATTTTCAACAAAATTGCAGCTGCTTGAATTTTGAAGTTCATAGAGCTACGAACTTTTATTTCGACCTGTCACTTTTCGTATTCGATAGAATAAATTTATTAAATATACCAAAGACTTCTTTTTATTCATGAATTCACGGCTATAAATCTTGATGAAATCGCAAAATTTATTTTTAACAGAAATAAATTGAGCGAAAAAATAATAATTTATTCCGACGTACAGTGCAAATAAATCACACTTGACTTCCTCGCTTTTGATGCAATTTAATGCGCTTGCAATGGATCGGAGACCTTAATTTTATGTTGCTCCGAAATTCTAACTCGGTATACGATCACAAGCGGAGAATCGGGCGATTGCACTTAACACTAATTGTACAGTGCAATTACGAGACACGCAACCAGGCAACTCGTTCGATTCGCGTTAATGGACCGTCCTACTTCCTCGAATATCACGTATAATACCGATCGATCGGGTCCTAAGAGGCAGTCAACCTCTGACTACGATTTGTCACGGTCAAATTGGAAGAGGCGCTTTCCTTCTGTAACCCGCTGATCTCGAAGACCTGTTTCGGATGGAACACACCGCTCAGGACGATTTCCCGTGGGGCGCGCGTAGATCCCAAATACCGAAAGAAACGGGGAGACAAGGCTGGCTCGAAATCCGCGGGATTTCTCTACTCGCCTTTCAACCGTTGTCCCCCAATCCCCCTTTTTTCATCCTCTTCCATGTGCGGACAGCTCTTCAGTCCGCATAGAGCAGCTGGCATAATCCTTCTCATAGTACACATGAAACAAAAAAAAAAGAAAAGAAAAAACCTTCGAGGATGTTGGACCCGAACGGCGGCGAGAGGACTAAAATCCGACCTGATTGTACGATAAACAGTCATCTTGGTAATTATCAAGCGCTCGGACGATGAACTTTTCGACGCATTCGGACGTCCGATAAAACGAAATTAATCCGCGGACAAAACAGATAATTCGGCCGAATAATAATTCGCGTCGCTGCCATTAATCACGGATCGGCCGATATTGATTTCGCGCGTGGCGCGCAATCCGATTGGCTGACTTTACTTACGGTCCGTCATTGCGTATATGACGCACGTGCGTTTCGTGCGGTGCAATCCGTTACATAGGATGTCCCGTGCTGGATTAGTCCGCCTGTTCGATTTTCACACCGAGGATTTATTTAATTTAGGGCATCGCCGCCGCGCCGTACATCCTCCGATTCTCTGCAGTTTTGAAACAATGGCAGCTTGTACAAACAATTAAAAATCCATATTCGATTTGGCCGTTGGCCAATGATAGCTCCGTTTCCTGTCGCACACTTATATATAACGTGCAATATACGTCCGTCTGAGCAACAATGTTATTATTGTTGTCATCTAATTCGATTGTCGCTCGATATTTTTAATACAACATCCTCTTTATTAGGGGAATCCTTTCTTAACATCAATAAAAATAATTGATTCGAGAAACATTTTATTCAACAACGGAAATTGTACGAAAATTTTATTCAAAGATATGACCTTTCGCGCCGCGTTGCCTGATATGTTAATATTAATCCGAAAGGCGAAACAGAGCTGGGCCCACGTGAGTTTTGAGCGCATTGCGTTTCGCTGCAACTAAACTGGCTGACCTTGATTTCGCGCAGCGCATTTCACGCTGAATTCACCCCCGTCCTTTATCTCCCGTAATTAATGGCTCCGTTTGCTTCCATTTATTACGCGAGTACGACATCGAACTGTCTTCAACACGGCGGGTGAGCACGCTCGCGTGAACGATTAAAAATTGCTTTCGGTACATTTCCTTCGTTAATCGCGAAGAATTCACGTCGAAAAAGTTATAGAATTTTAATTAAAAAACAAATTTAATTAATAGATTTATTTTACAGTGCTCTGCTTCGCGTTGTCGAGAAATTCACTCGCTCGAGAACGTGAAAGAAGTGGAGCGTTCGGGGAAAGAATTTGATCGTATGCATCGCGTTCTGTTATTGTTACAATGTACGAAACGTGGCTTCGGTTTTCGAGAGGTTGACGCCGCTCATTCCGGCTCCAGCTGGAATGTCGTTCCCCTAGCTTCGCTTGCCTTTTCTTTTTGTTCCGCGCCTTTCGTGCTCTCTTCTCTCTCTTTCTCTCTCTCTTTCTTTCTCTCTTTTTCTCTCTTTCTCTTTCTTTGTATTTCCATCTCTATCTTCTTCATCCATGATACTCGCATGCAGATGGGGTTCCAGCATCCCAAGGTGAACCGGAGTCCCTTGGCCCTCTCTTCCCATCT
>Ga0157364_1001670_pt1 | contig 19324 bp, 11 predicted proteins | sample AttsexASBM2_FD_111476 | JGI IMG/M metagenome (GOLD analysis project Ga0157364, IMG submission 111476) | Fungus gardens microbial communities from leaf cutter ant in Ribeirão Preto, State of São Paulo, Brazil - Atta sexdens ASBM2 | ecosystem: Host-associated > Fungi > Mycelium > Unclassified ...
GTTTATAATTTTTTCAAACTACAAAAAAAAAAAAAAAAAACACAAACTAACTTTGTTTGAAATAAAAAAAATTAAAAAAAATAAATTTTTTTTTTTTTTTTTTTTTTTTGACAAACTTATATGACCTCAATAATTTCGTAATAATAATAAATCAGTAATTAATATATATTTCTTTGTTATTTAAACTTTTTTCATATTTATGTTTTATATATATATATATAATATATATATGTATATGTAATGAATGTATCTATTTATCTTAATTTTAATCTTTTATCTATTTTCTTAATTATTTCTTTATAAGTTGTAATAATATAACGACAAACATAGAGTATAATATCTATATATCTATTATCTATCTATCTATCTGCATTTAGATATATATTTAGTAAAATTACACATTTGATTTAACTAACTTTCATTGATAGCCGAGCTTTAAAGAATTCCTATTGAATAACACAAACATTAAGCCATCTTTGAATCGTAATGAAATATATCAGTATACGTCAACAGCAAAACATTTCTTATTACGGTATTTTTGATAACTCATTGGCACAATATATAATTAATATCCAACTGATGTTTCGTCGCGCCTCTGAGATGTACATATCGAGTACAATCGCCTCGCGCTCCATTTCTGCCGCCGAGGACCTGCCTGGTAATTTCTTCGTATCCAAAAATCGATATTTCATGGTTAATCACCAGTATTTCGGAGGCGTGGAAAAGAAGTTCGTTATTCATCGCGCGTCGCCTCGGGATATGCGAACGAAGAGAGAACTAGGCGGAGGAGGAGGGGGAGGGAATGTCGAAATCACCGAAGGCGATTGGCGATCTTTTTTCCGCAAACGTTCACTTCTTGCAAATTTATTATCGGTTCGAGCAGTGATTGGAATAAGAAAATCTGTCATGAAAGAAAAAAAACGAGAAGAGGTGGTGTTTTTTGAGACATTCGTGCTGATCAATCGCAATCGTATGATCAATTGCAATCTTTCCCAAAAGGAGCGAAGACCGAAATGCGCGGATACGATAATCGATCTTTAAGACTGGTACGTAGTCGCATATCTGACGATATACATCTTGATCGAAGGCGATGATCAAAGATCGCCGACCTCGTTACGGGACGTTATAAGGACGTACGAAACCGAACCGCACGAATAATTACTCGTAATCAAGCTCAATCTAATACTCCGTAGGATGACTCGCGTCATTTTTTCCTGCGCTCTTCTGTCTTCCTTTGGTGCACTTCTGTGTGTATGTATGGAAGTTGTCCCTCCCTCCTTCTCTCTCTCTCTCTCTCTCTCTCTCTCTCTCATTGTTTCTGTCTCTTCCTTCATCGCTCAACCATACACTCCTATTAATTATAAATCGCGTCTTTCCTTCCCTGGTCCGCGACTCCATTGCGTTTTGTTTTTTAATTGTGTCTCGTGCTCGCCGGTGTAATTACTGTTATGCAGAGCTGAACGAACGTCGAGCTTGTAATGATTCATAAGCTTTGTCTTTATTATAATTTATTGTATCGTGAGTTTATCAGGACGTCATCGTAATTCAGCTCATTAAGTCCAAATCAGATTCTAATTCAGATTATTCCAACTATTTACGACGTAATGGTGACAAAGCGCGTTGTAAAAAATATTCTCAGGATAGTCAAGATTTAAATTTGAAAGTACATACGAACGAAGTTCTATTGAAATTTGTAATGTTTCAAAATTGGATTTATTTCCACTTATTATTATGGACCACTTTCAAAATAAACAGATTAATTCGAACGCAATTCTCCAATTTCAGATTTATTTTTCGTTCCCCGAAGAATTTCAGTTTATTCAACCCCGTATAGCTTTCTTGTTTTTCCTCATCTTCGTCTCGTATACGTATATACAAGCGTGTAACCGATCTTTGTAAACTCGAACAAAAGCGACTTTTATCCGGTTATCTTTCAACTTTGACGCGGTCTCCGCAACGTCGTCCTTCGCGCGCTGAGATTCCTTCCTACTCTATCTGTCGCTTCGTTATTCGTCGAGAGATGAGGATGAAGAAGAGGAAGAAGAAGAAGAAGAAGAAGAAGACGAATAGGGAGGAGAAATCAGCCGACGTCTTCCTAACCGATTTTTGTTCCCACAATATTGAAAGCCGTCGAGTCATCGTTTCGAGTTCAGAGAGATGAAAGAACATTATTATTCCAATTTTAAAGGATGCCTCGGACCCCGCAGGCCTCGGACTGCTCGTCGAGTCCGTTCCGATGGATCTCTCGCTTCCATCTTGGCACCCCCTTCGGCCTCCGATCTCCTTCGCCAGCGCATCTCGCTCATCCGTCCGATACTCGTCCACTTAAATTCCAAATACGACGATTGACGGGCTTATCGACATAACTCGTCGCTCTCTGTTATTTCTTTTATCTCTCAAAGCAACGTGTTACCTTATATTTTAATAGGAAGAGTATAGTTTCTTCTAAGTAACATCAAATCAAGTATGCTTACACGAAAGAATTTAACTGAAGCATTTAAAAATTTAGCTAGAGATCTGAAAATAATTTTATTGGACAGATTGGACTATCAAAACAATTATGTAGGATAACTAGTTGTTAGAATATCAAAACTTTTTACAGCATTGCTCATCATGCTTGAGATTTTTTATTTTGATTAAAATTAACTGTTAAGAATTTATTCTTTGAAAATAAATCTGATACAAGTAAATGTCTATGTGAACTGTTATTATTAATTATGTATAAATTATATGTTCATAAGCCAAGATATAATTCGTAAACAATTGGAATGTACTTACCAAAGTTAATTGTAAATGTTTCGACTTTGGATTTGAGATTTTTTTTTTTTTGAGTGCAGAAGTACGAACTACAATATGTCTACACGATATCTTATCATCTTATAAATATATAATTTACTTACAACCGCAAAGATAAGTATCATATAGGCATTTTACTTGTATTATAATTATTCTGGTAGTCTAATAAAATTATTTTTTGATTCGTATCTAATTTTTTAGATACTTCAGCAAAAGTTTGGATTTTCCGTACATTTATATTGAAATAAAATAAATTTTTAAAAATCAAGAAAGAAAAGAACAATCGAAAATATTTGTCAATGTACTTCATAAAATAGAACGAACACTCAGAATTTCAATTACACAAATCATCGCAGAGCTTGTTTTCTCTTGCTTTCTGTTCCTTCTCGTCCTCTTCACCGAGTTTTTCGTTCTCTCCTCCATCTGTATTTTCTCTCTTCCTCTTCTACACCTTCTATAGCTAGCAGTGGTGACCGCTTATTAATTTCTCTTGATGGCTTGCTCTCTTTGTGAGATGTTATGGAATCTTTCCGTTGCGTTTCTCGAATCGTTCGTCGATTCTCAATCCTTCCAATCTCCTTTACCATCCCCTTCTTCCTCTCGTTCTTTCTTGCTTTCTCTTTCTTTCTCTCTTCCGCTGCCGGGGGCCACCGACTGGCCCACTCCACCTTCTTCCACCACGTGTTTCCCCCAACATATGCAAGTGTGCGTGGGCAGCAGACTCGGCAGCACAAATAGGGAGAATACGAGAGAGAATGCAGAAGATGAAGAAAAAGACGAGGGAGGGTTTTTTCTATTCCAGGAACGCTCGTTCGAATATGAATATGCATTGATTGACTCGTAATTGCGAGCTACTTCTGCGCGGTCAGCATTGTTCCAGGTTATTTATCATCTCGGCAAGCATTGTTTAAACGCGATAACGAGGCATTCAGCGCGTACCGGCTTTTATTTATTTATCGGCTCTATCCACCATTTCGCCAGAGTCCGTCATGTTTCCGCGGAATAATTAATCTTCGATTATATGTGCGAGAATCACGAGAGATACTTTATTTATATGCGAACGAGAGAAGTTTGCGACGGTTTCCGTCGCAAAATATAGCGCCGCTTAATATCACGCGCGAGTAAGCGGGCACTTAGGGGAAGAGGCACGGACAGAGACCGGACACGTAAGTGATTCATCACGGTCAGGTGGCTTCGACGAGGTTCGCTTTTTCTAAAGGAGAGAATGCGAAGGGTGATTTCTCATACTCGCGAACGGACGGAATCTCGCCGTGCCCGAAATCCAAGGTTAACTCGCGAATTTATATTAATCACATTATAGTGATATTTCGTGCTTGCTGTTGACGTCCAGGCATCTTGTATGAGAAATTTCATCAAATAACTTAACAATTCCTCCGTAGAGAGAGAGAGAGAGAGAGAGAGAGAGAGAGAGAGAGAGATCAAAGAAAATAATAGATAATTAAAATATTCATAAATAATATTCGTAACATTCATTCAAAGTAAATAACATTTGTAATTAGAGCACATAAAATATTATCAAATGATATATAAAGTAATATCAGACGACACTTTTACAGCAAAAGAACGAATACACATAGAATAATTTCATAGATTACTTGTTAACTTTCACTCACGTCATCAAATAGGCAGGATGTCTCGCAGGGATTCAAAGAAATGATAGGCAGGGAGAAAGATACCTGTGGAGAAAGAGAGACGAAGGGCTTCAAGCCTTCCCAAAGGCAGATTGCCCGTGTAATCCCCATTAGGCCCCACGAATCGATTCCCATCCGTCCGCGTACGTTCGATATTCAAATAATCGGACAATGGGCCCTGCACCGCTCTCAATTCTACAGCCGCAACAAAAGGAATAAATCTAAATAATCATAACTAAGGTAATGCCACAAGAATTACCAAGGAGAGAGATAGAGAGAGATAAAGGAACCATTTGTTTCACAAAGATTCTTAACTAAAACTAATAAGACTAATAAAACTAATAAAATGATGATTACAATGAAGTTTTGCCTTCGAATCTTTCGATATCATTAATCAATTAATTGCTAATAGTTTCAATTAACAGACTCATTAATACAATTTTGTAATGTACAAACGTGTAATAGCGATGTACACAAAAGATATAAGGGACACGAAGTGAAACTCTACAAAAGCTCGTCATTTGGAATGAAACGAAGAGGGATGCTGAAAGAGTCGAGGAAAGTAACATCTCGTAATCGTGCTCATAGGTGGAGGATTTCAAGCCTCCGGCCCCGAAGGGCCCGGCGTTCCCTCTTCCACCTCGCGCTCTTCTGTATCTCCCGCCCACCTAAAACCCAAAGCTACGTTTGGTTACACGTCAGTTTGAAGAATTCTTCACGAGTCAGAAAAATGAGCATCGTCATGATTTTTGAAAGTAAAAAATGAACGAGTGCCGCGGGTGCAAGTGGGGAAGAAGGAGAGAAAGAGTGAGAGAGAGGCACGATCTCTCTCGTCTCAACCGCGGACCCTTTTTCGGTCCCGTTTCCCTCCATTGCCCTTGCTCCACCAATACACGATGCTCCACGCGTACGAGGACAATACGAACTTTGCCATCGTGTGCGCACGAGTACACGCACTCTCGCACTCGTGTGCGTACTCATACGTGTGCTAAATAATGCATATGAGACTTGGGTTTGGTCTCACCAACACATGTGCAATCGCGATCGTGCACTTTGTACGGATATGTAAAACCACACTATGCGAAAGATCATAGGGCCTTGGATTCCGTTCCTACTAATAGCCGCGATGAAAGAAAGATAGAGAGAGAACACGAGAATCGCGCGCAACATCCGATCAAGCATACACCGCCATAAAGCTCCAATGATTACTGGGCCGCGTATTTGATTTGGCCAGCGAAATTTTCTCGACCGTAGAATTTACCTCGAGAGTAATTTATCCGCGTGTATATGCCGATCCCTCGACTGTTCCGACTGTCTCGCAGGAAGATCGAGAGCGAATCGTTGGTAGTCCGAGATCAGCTCGAGGCAACGTATATTTCTAGGATGTGAAGGAAAAGTAATTATCGTACCTGCGGAATGCATTAATAATAAATAATAAATTCAAATTTATTGAGACCTATAGATTTATTCGCTCCTTAATTCTTCGGAGCTGATCAAGCCAAAATCTATAAAATCCATTTAATTTATGTTAATTAAAAGATATTAATTAATTTCAAAAAATCACAATGACAAACTTGTATAAAACAGCGAAAATATTATTAATTCAATAAACACCAATTAACAGTAACATTACACTAATATTATATAATTTCACGTTCAATAATATAAATGTAATGTAACATATGTATAAAATTACATTATTAAGTATGAAATTATAACATTGAAATATAAATTATTGAGAAATATAAACTTAACATAAAGAAAATTAAATTGTTTGAGGGAGTTCAATAGATTCAGCTCCGGAAGATTGAATTACATTATTAGCAACTGCGAAAATTGTTTAAAAATATATTTAATTTAAATATAACTTAATCATTGGCTGAACGCTTTGACCTTTTTTCGTATTACAAGAATTATGTGAAAAATTCGCGTAATTTAGAAATCAGGAAAACATACGAAAAATCATCGATGACATTTAGAACGCAATAATAAGGAACATTTACGTTACAATCGCGCTCCAGATACGGTATGAAGCGGGTGTTCGAAAATATAGAATCTCTAATTTTCAATCTAAATTCTAATAACTCGTCCGCCTACTTTCAGCCCCCTCTTCGTGCCTCAACGCGGCGCGACTCGACTGCTGAAGTTACGGCGGAACATTCCCTCTGTCTTTCGTTCTCCCTCCCTTTCTCTGCCTCTTCTTGCAACAATAAGAAGGAATACGCGCACGATCAGAATGTCGTTTAAAGGCCTGCGGTAAAGTCATTACGTTTAAAATAAAGTCAGGACCGTAAGTCGGGGTTCTTCTTGCGCTCGCACACGCGCGACTCCCGCGAAAAATAAAATATCGAGACGCACTCGGCCTGACATTTATAGTTTGTAATACAGGATCGTCTATTATTATTATCTCGTCTACATCCTGCGATTCTCTCTCTAGGCACTTTGCGCCTTGAGCGCGATGCGCTTCTTGCGCCGTTTTTCGCCGTCCGCGCCGATTGATACACGCGAACTTGTATCCATTATCTCGTTATATTATAACGTTTATTCTTGTCATAATTTTCTTCGACAACCGTCGCCGAGTGGTAGACGTCGACAAATTTTTCACGATGATTATTAAACGTTGCCAATGGAATCTTACTATTAAATTACTATTCAATCGTTTCTTTATTTTATAAGTTCTTAATTTATTACTATATTTATTATTACGTAAATATAATTTATTATGTAAATTTTCTTTGATCACCAATTTTTCACAATGATTATTAATCTGAGAACAGCTGTTTAAAGTGTTTCCTTATTCCAGCAACGAAGAAACGTGAATGAAATAATGAACATTGTTTTAAAATTAATATTAATTTTTTTCCTTTTGGACATATTTTCCTTCCTTCTTAATAATTATTGTTTACAAATCTTTAAATATACAATTTATTGCTATATTATGTACATTTTCTCTGACCATCAAAAGAGACTAATTAAAACTATTAAAACAAAAAGAACTCCAGAATAAATATCAGAATAGTAAGTATTATTTCGCCATACGCACTTACGAGGGAATGAAAGAGTTAAACGTCGGATTGCTCCCGCACTCTTTTCTCCTGTCGATCGATTACTCGGCCGTTCGCGAAGATCGTTAGATTCGGAGGGAATAGCGAGAAGCCCAGTACTTCTTATAATGCAGGCATTCGCTTTGGCAGCGTGAAAGATGAAAAGAAAGAAAAAATAAGATGAAGATGGCAGCGGTTCGAGCAGACTGGAGCAAAAGACTTATAAAGACACGCGAGGGAGAGGAAGAAAGGGGATGGGGACTCGCGGTGAAGAATAGGGAGGGAGGTGGAGAAGAGAGAAACCAGCATCGACCGCGCTTATAATATAATATTCATATTTCGAACGAAAGATGTTATCTTTTAAATGAATCGAACGCGCTCCGATTCGAGATATCTCGAACTCGAGAGCTCGACGCATTGTAATGGCTACGAGGCCGAGAGCGCGCGGCTCTCCATATGCCTTAAAACTAATACATCACGCACAACAGAAAGTCCTTCTTTCTTTCTTTCTCCCGTCTCTCTTTCCCGCTATCTCTTCTTCCCAATGCTCCCCTTTTCTCTCTTCCGATCGTTGTTCTTATTACTCGTATCATATCTTCTCGTGTTTCGCGTCCGGTCCGTACTGAAAGTAATTGACTTCATTCGCGAATTGTGGAACATCTCTGGATATCAAAAATATTCATCTATGTATTATATATATCTATTATTAACATTATCTTTTAAAATATGTATTTATGATTATTGTACAGATAAAAAAGAAATTTATTCTAATAATACATCAAGCAATATTATTTAAAAATAATTAAAAATATAATTAGATTTTTATATATATATATATATATATATATAAAAAATCCTACTCTTATATCCTATTTCTCTCTGACAAAGAAATTTATCGTTTGAACGACAGAAAATTTACAACTGCACGCCGATGGCCCGTCGACTTTAACGAAAGGGTTTGAATCGAATTTTTCTCCCCCTTGCACCGTAGGAGCGGAATGTATTGACGGAAAAAAAAGTTGTCGAAGAGAAAGAGTTTGGTTCGGTCAAGCACCCCGCGCTTGTATAGTGGCTCCCTATGACTCTGGAGTTTCGAGGCGCTCTCGAGACTCTATCTTTCCGGCCAGATCTCCAGCTCCGCACGGCCGGAATGATTTTCGAAATATGATTAATTGCCTAGCTGTGGCATTTCGTCGGCGCAGAGACTTCCATACAAACTATGGATATTTTTCTGCTGTTGTAAATCTTTGCGATATGTGCTTCGCGAATCAAGGAAATTGACATCTACATTGATAAAAATTTTTGATTGAAAATAAACGAATCAGAAGATTGTGACCGTATCAGTTAGAATTCTGGTTATCTCAATCAAAATAATAATCACCCAAAAAAATTGTAATTTGTTCATTTTTAATTAGAATACCAATTAACGCAACTAATCTCTTTTTTTTTAGTTACTTTATGGGCCTGTGTCACACAAATGCAAGAGAAGAAATGTTCATTTAACTGTTAGTAAACGTAATTGCACGGAACGAACGATTTTGTTGAAATATTTAAAAATTTAAATACACATCTTAAAATAATTATGTTGATATTCAATTATGGTGATACTCGAACATGATGATAACGTCAACATGATATGATGCCATCAAAATAATCATGTGGCGATCAAACATGATAATAATGCTGCAAAAAGTTTGGACATTTTAGCAGTATAATTATTTAGGTAATCCAATACAATTATTTTCAAGTTTGTATTTAATTAAATTTTTAAGTACTTCAGAGCAAAACAGTTTTTTTTCTTTTTTCTAAAATAGAAGTACCCAGTGATTAATTATAACATTTATGTAATTTTTTAAATAAACAACTGTACAAATATTTTCTAAAGATGTTAAAATATATGTAAGAATCACTCAATAATTTTTGTATATTTGTAAAAGTGATGAAAATTAATCCGGAATATGATCTATTGTGTGCAATAAATAACTGGAAAAATTATCGTATGCACTAAGGGTTAGATGAACAAGTAACTTATTTTGAAATTTAAATTTAAATTCTTTTTAATAAAATATGACATATGTAGGCAATTGATTAACATCAATTTCAAAAAATCAATAAAAAAGCCATTACAATCTCTGAAAATATCGTTTTTGATTATAGCGTGAGAGCGATTTGTACGTCGCAGCGAGAGACATTAGCCATGCATCGACACGGTCGAAATATTCCCGGAGATTCATTCGCGCAACATGAGCGCGAACACAGGACCAGAAATGGAAGAGGATAGCTTAAACACTGCCTCGACATTTGTAAAATGCGCTTTGGGCCGATCCCCTCCATCCCGTCACGCCGACAGTCTCTCGCGCGTACGCAATTACAGCCAATTTCGCGTAAACGAGAGCAAAACAATTCGTATCGCGGTGCAAACACGTGCACAGGAACGAGAGCAAAAGAGACGAGGAAACACAGAGAGCGGAGTAAAACGCGAGTGCAGGAATACAGGAGGGTGAGGAAGAGCGAGAGCGGGATCAAGACGGGACCCTTTATCCCGGCCGATGTCCTCTTTCCGCTTTCACCCCCTTCCCTCTCCCCTGTAAATCCGATCCTGGAGGCACGCCGGGCTTTACCCCGCACCTCTCAGGAGAGATTTTTAAATTTTGTCACGTTCAAGTTTAAACACAGTCATTTGTTGCGATCTCCGCCGCCCCAGCGCCTATGCCTTTTGCCAATGCCGATATCTTGTCTCTTCCCTCTCGCGGACCTTTCTTTCTCTCCCGTCTCTCATCTTTCTCTCTTATTCTATCACTCGTTTATTATCTCCCTTCTTTCGTTTCATTATCTGTATGCGCGCGTCTATACTTCGATAATTTTTTTTCTACAATACAATGAAAGCACGAGCGCGCCCACGTTTCGATAAAGAATTTACAAAACGAGCAAGTAATTTGATTAATACATGCACGGCGTATTTCCTCTTGTTTCCTCGATATGCTAAGGATTTCATTGTCTAACTACAACTTTCGATATTCTCCGTACACTTTAGACTTTTTATACACTGAATGGTTTTTCCGATGTATTAAAACATTATGAAATATAAAAACATTAGAGATATTAAAATTTTGCTAAATATAGATCTGTTGAAAATAATTTTGTTGAACTATATAATTAAAATATTAGATTGCTCAAGCAAAATGAACACTATTGCAAAAAGTTTGACATTACAATCAGTTTGAGCGTTTTATATAATTATTTTGATGACCCAATTAAATTATTTTCATATGTGTACCTAATTAAATTTTTAAATATTTCAGCAAAACTATTTTTCCTATATATGAAAAATTACAAGAAAAATATAATATCGTATGATAAATTAAAATAAAAATAGTAAATTTAAGGCTAATGAGACGGAAGTGTTCTCTCTCTCTCTCTCTCTCTCTCTCTCTCTCAACGATTAAATTATAAAACCTTAATTACTCATTACACAATATCTTCTTTATTTTGAACATTTCAGTTTCCTTTGAAGTCCTCTTCAGCAAAATATTACATATGATCCTAACTCATAATCGTAACTTATAAATCTTAAAACAAAACGAGATTTAAATTTAATATTAAAAACGTATTACATCATAAAGTCAAGTTCACAGACTTGTAATACAATTCTTTACATATATTTATTAATTTATTCATTCATTTTACAGAGATTCATTCGGAATTTTCTACACGACTTAGACATCTACTGATCATTCTTTTTAAATATATCTTTCTTCATATCATCGAAATACGCATTCGAAAAGCCGAGCACCGGCCTCCCTTTAACAGCAGAAAATTATGCCAATTCAAAATTATAACATCCGCAACCGCGAGCGGATGTAGTTTCGTTTCGCAGCTATTGTTTTTCTGGGGCACGTAATAACGCACGGTGGGTTAAAATCGATCGGCCCGAAATCGCATTTCAGTCTTCTTCGTGATCGAGATCGGAGATTAGCTAATTGCAAGCCAAACGACCATACGTTTATTTTGAATTATATCGGATTATAGTGACAAGAATTATGGCGTGGCTACACTTTTTGCCTAATAATATAAAATTAAAAGAATTATTTTACAATTGTTGCTATTCTGAGTGTTAAAGAAAATATGCAAGTTACATAAAATAACTCGCAAAATCTGAAAATATAATATCGTTATGATACGATCAGATAATTTCAACGTCTTTAAAGAATATCATCATTAAATCATCGTTTTTAACGGCGAAGTAACAAAGCCAGCGATAGCCAAAATAAAAAGCTAGTAACCATCGTGATAATATCGTACGCTTATATTATAGCTAATTCGTACATCATATAATCTCTTTATCATTTTCTGCTGTTTTCACGTAATAAACATTGCAAAGTATCAGCCTAGAAGATATAGTCACTTACGAAATTTTATTTTCATCTGATATCAGTGATCTCACTATCTAATCTAATCGGCCGCTCTATAAATCAATGACATGTATTTCTAATATCTATTACATCTTTCTATAAAAAATTGATGAAGTATCTGTAACTATTTTATATTAAGCTTTTACTCTTGACATCCTTTAACTGTAGTAACCTTGTCTATCAGATTATCAGCTAGAAGTTTCTTGATTTTTCGAAGGAGAATGGTCATCTATTACGTTCCTGATTTTTCTGTGAATTATGCTTATTCGCGATTTATTTTGTGATTTTCTAACCCGCCCAACGAAAGGAGAATGGAAAGAAAGAAGAGGCGGGTGATCCGCTAAAATGAGAAAAAATAAAGGAAGAAAGAAGAAAAGGGATCGAAGGTCTGAGGAGGAGGAATCGCGATACCATAATATCGCGGTTATACCAGGGTCTGTCTCTTTTCAAATAATTCAAAAACCGGCCGATCGAACATATATTCCTGGGCCGACTCGCAGCTCGTACCGTGTAATTATCGTAGAAGGGCCCAACAGACCCTGAATCGCTGAATGCCCGCAGTGGTGATCAACCTCGGTCGTACGGCCTTCATCGGATCGATCGTGAATTCGCCACAGCGCGATCGAAACGCACAAATAACCGATAAAGTCCATTATTATTGATTACTTTAATAGATGCGATTATTCAACACGATTATTTAGCTTTAACTCCCAAGTAAATATTGCAATATGTTTCTCTGGCAAAACTATGTAATAAGTAATAAAATATATGCGAAATAAATGTAAATTCTTATCTAAAGTCTATACTTAAAAATCATATACTAACTATATATTAAAATTAAATTTAATTACTATTATTAAAAATTTTATGAGAATTGGACGTATTAAACTGATAAAAGTTTAATGTAATTATAATATATATTAAAGTTTAATAAAATCAAATTATATAAATGATGAAATATATCGTTTTAATATAATTAGAAGAGAGAGACGACACGAAGATGATACGAAAAGAGAAGCTTAAAACAGCAACATGACAAGTTCTTATCGATTGGCAGTTCGCCAATGTGCAAAGAGAACTATGCGAATATCCGTGGATCAAGATTGCGCGATTCGCACAAAGCCACAGTGGTACGACCTGTTAGATCATACTATACGTTTGTCCCTTACCTTCTTTATGGGGCGTTGCAAGGATGCAGCTGTGGCTTTCCCCAAGGTTCTCGCGTAGGATACACGTGGACAACGATAGATCGGTACTTTGATTATTCTCGTCGCGCCATCCAGCGATCGATTTCTTTTGCGGAGCTTTATCGTTATTCCATATCACGATTTCAAATATTCTTCACTCACATTTTTCCTTACGTTAGATGGATATACGAAATAAAAATAATTTTAATACAGATTTTCATCATAACTGGCAAATTAGTATTCGATAAAATATACAAAACGCAAAAATGATAATTCTTGACCGTCTGAAGACCACGACATGAAATACCAGTTTCTGTTACTTTTCACGGATTTTTTTATCTTATCGGATTTCAAGCTTTCTCTAATCATGAAATCTGCCCACAAAAACACCAGCGTTTCTTTATCGTTCTATGTGATCGGCGAAAATATTCCTCCCCCCTCGTATAGAATTCGTTCTCGAAAAAAAATGCGATCATCCAATTTACGTTCGATTAAGTAAGTCTATCCATTTGATAAAAATCGCTTTAGCTTCTCCTTGTCTGTAATATATGTATTAGTATTAGTCTTGAATTTATCAATTAACTATTGTCTGATTTATCCAAATTAAGATTACATTTTTATCCCAACAGTAATTATAATATAGTGAAGGGCGAAATCTTGCCTCCATCTTGTACCATAAGACACCTACTTTTATCATTTTTAGTTTTCCTCATCAGAGATGAAATTTAAATATAGCGGTTTGTCATTGGGCCCCTCGTTTAAAACGCTTGCACTCGCGCCTTTCCCTGATGCCTTTCCCACGACAATGTGGGATGTATTTGAGAAAAGAAAAAAGATCTAAGAAGGGTTACGGACGTCATCCTTCGAGAGTTAGTTGGATCAGGAGGACTTCCGGCGCGATAAAAAGTTCTTTTCCTAGTTCGCGTTCTAACCCTGGTACTTTTTCCCCCGCTTTTTGGAGGGTGTGCACGTAGAAGAAATATGAGACAGCCGTGTCATTTAGTGCGACATCAGGTAACGTTTTATAGTGAGTCGATTAACGTTCATGTGTATGTATATTTGGAAAACAAAATTAAATAAATTTATGATAAGATTAACTGATCTAATTAAGTTATCTCAATAAAAGTAGGACGATATAATAAACTCTCTTAAAAGAAATAATATTATATTTTCTTAAAATCTATAACTTGCAAAGAATTTTCAATAATTTATAATAATAATTAATTTTAAGATTGAAAATTCATCTTTTCGAGCAACTGACTTCTCGCGTAACACCTGCGCTAACGTCTGTTGCTTTGGAAGAATTTCATAGATCCATACGTCTTTCAGAGCGAAGAAATGCATGAAAAAAAGGAACTATTAAAAAGATTCTCGTACCGTTCGATCATTAAGATTTTCACGCCGTCCTGAAACTCTTTCACTAACATCGGCTGATCGATGGATCCAACCAAGAGAAACCCCTTCATGATGTTCGCTGGCAAATAATATTGCGATAGAGGAAAGGAGGGTGTGAGGAGGAAAGAAAAAATTATCGAGGAATACGAAAAACGGAAAGGTCTTGAAAGAAAAATCGGTTGATCAGTGCACGGTGATGTATAAAGGCGAGAATGATTAATCGTTGCGCAGATCGTTAAGGTATTCCAAGATTTACTGGAGTCGAGGATTTACCCTCGGATTTTTTTTCCTTTTTTTTCTGGTCGATCGTTCTGGGGGGTCACATTTGCCCGGATCGCGGAAGTTCCGGCGCAAATTACCGAAACCGAATCTCCTCGCTCGAGGGCGGAAGCGAGATTTACTTAAGTGTTCCAAGTGCAACTTGTGCATTAAATTACGAGGGTCGTCGCCTCCAAACCCACTCTTCAGAATTACCCTACTTCCCACAACCTGTAACGCTCGATCGCATGTTTCCAAGGGTGCGAGAAACAACGCGAAAAAAAGTCGATAAGAAAAGACACCCTTGAGTTTGTCAGTTCGTGTGAAAGCTGAGAAAATTATGTGTTTCCACTTTCGAATTAATTTGTCTAAAGACAAATTAGGAGAAGTCGACGGCCAATAACAAGCTATATCATGTAAGTTATTTAAAATAAAATTATGTGTTAATGTAAAAAATTATGTGTTTTACATAAAATTGTTTAGAAAAGAAGTTACAATATAATTATCAATATTTTTATAAAAATAATTCTAAATACAAGTAATTATGTTTATCATTTATAGAATTTTTTCTATATTATAATATTTAAATTTGTTTTATTTTAATATTAATATATTATTATCGTTTGATAGTTGACCTCTCCTAATTACTTGTATTGTACAAGCCAGTCGTTGTCATTATCAAACTTTTTTGACAATATTTCTTAACTTATTGAACAATCCGTAATTACTAATTGTAACTTAAGTGATATACCGTTGAAAATAAAACACAAAAACAACTGTTAACTTAATAAGAAATATTGCAAATCGCTTAAAAAATTTATAATTAAATATATTAAATATTGTTTCAAAAGAAAATGAAATCTTAATTTGTTCTAGGAATTGCCATTATTCAGCAGTCAAAAAAAACAAATGTAGAAAAATACATTCGCACGTTTCTCTGCACAAATTTCTCTCTAGAAAGCACAGATTGAGTTCAATGAACTGTAATCGACATATTTGTAATTCTAAAATTACAGGACGTCCGATAAGTTGGGCCGAATCTCCCGAATGAGGGGCCATGTGCGCGTTTGTGTCTCGAGAATGGTCGAAGAGATCTAATAGAGGGCACGAGATCTTCGAAGTCTGCTGTTTCTCAAGGAGACGCTATCTCATCGAGCGGGTTTTGCTCTCCAAAAGCCTCCGGGAATTACGAGGATAAAAGTGTTTTTAGCATACACTGCCTGCACTGATACAATGACAAACTACGTTCTGAGGGAGACTGACTTCATCAGTGAAAAAGTAAAGTAAAAAGAGTAAAGATTAACATATGCAGTTAAATAAAATCAAATTGTGTCAAGAACAGTAATTGTACGATACTGCGAAAGATAATCCTCCCTCTCTCTCTCCTATTTAACAAAGTTCCCATTTTTTTCTTTAAAAAACTTTTTTTAATGCAGAGCTGAACATGCTGATGTAATCTAAACCCGCCTCATGGTATACTTTCGAACGACTCGTATCGTTTATGAATTCTTACATGATTCGTACTTTATTCCCCCTTCAGTCTGACACGCGTACGCATTCGGTACTTTCTATTATCTGAATCTATTTTTACGATGACTCCTCCTTTGAAAGCAGTTCCTTTCACGCTCGCTTGTTCCATAGACGATGCTAAGCCGATCGACGATCCCCGAAACAGGATTTTTTTGTCGCGCGTCGTAAGATCTTAAGAATTTCACGCGAGTCACGTTTTGGACGGGGGACTGTCGTGGAGGCGTAGAACCGTGACTTAAGATTTTTCAAACGCGATGGAAGAGAAGACGCGAAATGTTTATATGCAAATATCTGATATTAATATATATTTATCAAATAAATAATCGTAAAGTTTCTCTCATAAGACAAGAAACAATATATTATATTTTCTCATAACACAACTTAATATATATATATATATACGTATATTTATGTTTTATAAAACGTTTTATAAATATTAAATATGCACATAAAAAAGTTCATAAAATAAAAATAACAATAGAAGAATAAATTAAAAAAAAATATATAATTATCAATGTTAGTATAACGAATAGTAGCATAACGAATAAATCCAAGGATAAATGTAAAATTAGCCAATGCGAGTCAACACATGCAGGATGTGTGTAAATTCGTATATTTAATTCTTAAAAAAGATTACAGACGTTTCAATCTTTTCGATTGGGTTTTCTTCAATGTACCGAGAACAAATTCCATTTGTATAATTAAAGAGAGATGTGCAGTGTTGGATAGTATCTTTATACATGTATCTAGATACATTTTGTGTATCTAATCTGTATCTGACATACAACTTCGAGTATTTATATCTTTATCTAGATAAAAAAACGCAGCATTTGAACTGATTTTCAGAGACATTTTTCAGATACATTTCCTCAGCATAGTCATAATTCCATTTTATATGTGATTGTCGATTGATTCCGCAGAAAAAAAGCAGCTGTTTCAAAATTCTACATGATTGGTCTTTTCCTTAATTCCTCATAGGATCTAAATGCAAATCAGCCATATTAAAGAATTTTACAGTTATATAGTTGCTTTTTCTGCTGAACGCAGCCAGTGATCTTCGATTGTGAAATTTCTAACGCATGTAGTTAAGAGAGTAGCTAGAAACACAACGCTTGAAGTATTTTAAATTTGTAAAACTATGATGAATAATATCGTCTTATAATTTTTATCGACAAACAGTCTTGACGTTCAATGAACAGTTTTATAACGTTGCGATGATCATTATATCAAGAAGTATAACATCTTATTACATTACAATATTTGGATGACTGCATATTGTCATTAATTTTGGAGTATTGATAAGAATCCAAATCAGGATCGGAACGTTGCATATTTGATATGTTTATTTGAATAAATTATTTGCACATTATCATTCAGTGTTTGCTCGAATGGGCATTGATTGATTGTATGAATTTATCTCAACCGAGCTATAATACTTAATCTATTAATTATATATATTTTTTATATTTTATTCTTTTTCAGAACTATCATTATTATAAATTTTCAATAAATATTAATGGCTGTTTCAATAGAAAAGAATTGCAAAATTTAGTTTTTATTCGAGTAGTAGCCGATCTTTGTTCTAGATGTACCGGTTTTCGACATAGAAATGTTCCAATGATCGACATCCTTTATTCGCTTGCATATCTATTTATTAACTCGCACATGTCTATGACGATTATTGGTCCGTAGAATGTCTAGATAATAACAATTACGGATCTAATTTTTTAATTTGAATTTTGGATACATTATTATTCGATTTACAATTTTTTTCGGTCCACTTAGTTCCAATAATTGATAGATATGGCGATTACTCGAACGATTACGTGCTTGATTGAATCAGTGCTTGTCGCAACAAAAAACTATGAAATTTGTATGAAACAATAATTTGTGATGATATATACGTAAAACTGCGATCTCGATTTATAATTCGAAGCTCAATTTACTTCATACAAGTTGTCAATATTTCAAAATTACACAAGATATTAAACAGTGTCTCTTAACCAATGTCACAATGAAACATTTGATCGAAATCACGCATAGGCTCAGTTGCTGCACATATTCGATTTAGTCAATAGTGAATTCATATTTACGAGTTTCATAATATAATACAACATTGTAAATACCTCCTTGGAACTAATAAAAATATTAGCAAGCCACGATCGACAGAAAGCACTAAAATACGTCTTTACGTGAACTTGGCGGTACCCTGACGATTTCTCGGCCAATCTTATGTAGAAAATTATATCAACTACAAACAAAAGTTCGTGACGTGACGCGTAAAATACAATAATATCGTACAACTACATTTCCTTTAGAAATCAGTGCGATTATTATAAATTTGCATTTTGCACATGCAGCATTTATAATCTGCTCTTGTCAGCTACACTACATTTCATTCATTTTTTATGTAAACTTATATATATATAAACTATTATTAAACAAATTTAATTAATATGCAATTAATTAATTAAAATACAATTTCCATATTTTATAAAAAATTACAGAATTTTAATTTTACAAATATAAAATAATAAAAATAAAAATAATATACAAATTGTACAATCGCTGAAAAAGTGTAGCCGAAAACAGATTAATTAAATTAAAATGAAGTACTCACCATTTTATCCTCGATGTTCACCGACGCATCTTTCGCTGTAATTATATTCACAATTGCACTCGGAAGTGATTCAGAAAACGTCCTTGCGTTGTCCCATGTCGATAATGTGTTCATCTCAGTGTTTACCTCACATAACACACTCGATGCGAAATTCAAGGAATTATAAATTTAACATATTTACTAATATATAATAATTCACGAACTTGCTAATTATTAATGAGTATTTAACGTAAAACAAAATTTAAAAGCAAGATAAATTTCTATCTATTGATATTGTTTATTAAAAAAAATTTTGTACGTATCATAAATTTTATAAACTATAAAAAATATTTTTTATTTAAATAAAAAGTATATGTAAGAAAAATAAACAAAAATTGATTCCGTGCTATCAAATTATTCATGAAATTATACACAATTTGTTATAAATAAA
>Ga0157364_1001671_pt1 | contig 19318 bp, 6 predicted proteins | sample AttsexASBM2_FD_111476 | JGI IMG/M metagenome (GOLD analysis project Ga0157364, IMG submission 111476) | Fungus gardens microbial communities from leaf cutter ant in Ribeirão Preto, State of São Paulo, Brazil - Atta sexdens ASBM2 | ecosystem: Host-associated > Fungi > Mycelium > Unclassified ...
ATTATTCATTAAATATCGCGAAAAAGACATCGCAGCCTTACTAATTTCTTTCGCACATTTTTCAATGCAATTTTTCAGGCAATTTAAACACGAATTAACGAATTCAAAAAGAAATCGTAATATTAAAATATGATTATTTTAGAATCTAATATGTGCATATTCCAACCATCGCTTTTCTCGCGATCTGTTTCACTCATCTTTTCATCCATTCTGCTCCTCCCTCCGGCTCTTTCTTCCTAGAGCCGATGTTTCTCCACGCGAATGTTTCTTCTTCCGTGGAGATATCGATCCCCTTTATTCGTACTATTACAAACGCGTAACATTGCTCCCGCAGCAGTCTGCATACTCGCCTTTGCATTCCCGTCATCCTTTCGCTGTCTTTGCACAACATCCTGAATCGGGGAACACAATAATCTCGAAAATACTACTCCTTCTCTTTGCCTTCCGCATCGATCGTAGAAAAGTACAGATATAGGATTCCTCGGCTCTCCAACCCTACTTTCTGAAATAGTTCCTCGTCCGACGATTTTAATTCCACGCCATTTCCCTCGTCGTCGTATTTGCATCCCGGTAAACCTAGACGCCAATGTGGGCGCGAGTTATCTCCGGAGCAATTCAAGACAACGTGGCCTTGCGGGATGCATTAATCTATGAGATAGAACACACTCTCTATTGCCTGGACCTATAATCTTTTTTAACTATATATCGGACTCTGTCGCTCTTTCTTCTTCTTCTTCTTCTTCTGTTTTCTATGTTTAAATTGTACTCGAAGTAGAAAAGACAATAAATCCGCGAATATAAAATATCGAGAGAGATATAATAATATTCTAATCTTCAATAGCACACCGTAAAAAAGCAAATATATCTATAAAATATATCATCGATGTAAAAAAAAAATATATTTCAATGTTTCACTAATGTAATATTTGATTATTGATATTTGTATGCAATTTATACATAAAACAAATTTGTTATAAGAAATAACAAAAATAGATTTCTCTATTTTGAATGAAAACTTGAAAAAATATTATATAAATAATAATAATAATAATAACATACAAATTATTGTGTTTTATGCCTAAAGCATAAAGTTGCGTAACACAAAGTCAGTTATATAGAAATTGAGTAAAATAGGTGGAAAAGGAAATTTAATTAACCATAATTAATGGACGTTAATGGACGTTAATGTATTCAAATCTGTATAAGTCAAACCCACAAATCAAATCAAATCAAATATTTTGTGATATCGATTGATGCATTACATTAATAATACGTATTGCGTCGTTGCCCAAATTTAGCAATATTTAAACGTGTCATTAGCGAGCTAATTTAAAGAAGAATATATTTATACGCGTAATTTAAGAAAATTAAGTTCTTTCATTCTCCCCCTCCCCCCCTCTCTCTCTCTCTCTCTCTCTTTCTCTTTCTGTTTCACTTCGTTTGCATGACGACCGCGCATAGTGAGCATTCTGAAGGACGGAAGAGACGGGCTGAATAACGTCCCGCGGTATTCCATCATTACGGTATGTAAATTCCCGCATACGGCTGAATTTTATCCGAGTAATCTGCCATGGCGTATAATTCGGAAATTCAGACCCCGCCGCCACGTTGGTCGTGGCTGTGAAACGTAATTAATGCATTGTTAATCCAGTATCTCGCGCCATGCGTCAGTCATGCGTGCGGGGATAAAGAGGAAGAAAGGGGGACATAGGGAAGGGATGAGAGCAAAGATAAAATGCCCGAAAATCACCAACGAATTTTCGCGCTTCCCGCTTCGCTCTCTCGAGTGCGTGTCCGCCGTGAATATCCGTTTCTCTCGTGCCAGCATTCAACGGAAATTCGCGACGCGTTACACACGCGCACACAGGAGAAAGAGTGTGAGAGTGAGAGAGAAAGAGAGAGAGAGAGCTGCACAATTCGGCGATTTCGCTCCGATAAGGCAGTGAATTATTCTCCACTTCGTGCTTTATCGAGTGCGACGAACGTTCAAGCTTGCGCACAGCCGATGGGAGCGGGTAACACTAATTCGTAAAATATTCCCTTAACTTGAATAGAAGCTCGTAACACGTGCGTGAATCATTACAAAAAAATGTATAGATATATAATATATAATGCAATGTAAAACTCGGTCAGATACTTTTTATTCAAGAATAAGATTTTTTACGTATCGTAAAATATAAATGTTAGAATGATCGAGTGGAGTAATCCGTTAAAAAGTTTTCTCCAACTTCTAAAACTTTTCTCAGATAAAATTGACCAGTTATTGCAGTATTTTTATTACTGTATTTTTCGTTAATCTTTATTTTGGTTAATGGTATGCGAATAAAATTATCGTCGTCCAAGTTCTCGACTCGTGTTACCATCATCCCGCACTTCCATGATATACATAAATATAACGAAGAAGAAAAGAGCAAACAGGTGTCCGACAATTTCATCGTCGCCCGTCAGATGACTGCAATTAAATTTAACGACATCTCATGCGCATCTAATTATACTTTTCCTCCCCACGGACTTTCAAGTAGCCACAGTTGCATTCAGCTATGTGAATGTCAAGTCGCAGCTTATATTTTATCAGCCAATATTTTATCGTATAAATAATACAAAGTTTATAACACCTGCTATTTTTATCACGGCATTTCAAATGTTCATATAATTTTTCATACTTCATTGCGACACAAGTACTAACATTAATAACTAAACTGTAAATCATAACCTTGTGTATTAAGCATATAAACAAAACTAGATAGCTTCTGTAAATAATAGAAATAGTCGAGTAATGATAAACATCATGCGATAGATAAAGTATATATTGAGAATAATTATTTGAAAATAACGTGTACATCTTAAAATTGTATCGACTTTATTAAATTTCTATTATAGATATATATTTTTCCACAACTAAAATATATAAGCGACAAGAATAAAATCGATTTTGCAAAAGTTACCACAAATAACTAAAACAATACGATAAACAGAATGCACAATTTTATATTTTATATATTAATATTATCTTGGTTTTCATTAAAAGAAATAATTGATCATTGCAAAACATTTACTAAGTCCTACTTTTCCTATCTTTCCTAGCAAATGATATATTCGAATACATCATTTCCTCATCAGATAAAACACAGAGAGCTTACACGATACAAATAAGACAAAAAATTCAAATTTAGATAAAAGTCGGAGAGATCGTATTCTACTAGCTGGGATCGTAGCCAGCTTTTAAAGAAATTGACCAACGTGGCGCATTTTGTGTTTCGCGAGCAGTTACATATGTTGCATTCGTATAAGAGACATACAGTTGTCTCACCTGCCAACTTACTATGATTTTCGACGACTCGAAATAAAATTTTTCCGACATTCTAATATACAGTATCAATAGTTTACATTCGGAGACATATACTTTTTATCAAAAATTCGACACGACAATATTCAATCGTCTGCACGTTCATTTGTAGTTCCGGCACAGAGTATCGTCATGATAAAATCAACCACCTTCCCTCTACTTTCTCTGTCAGCTCCGAAACTCTGTCGCCTTGTCGCGTAACATTTCCAGCGAAATGTAAAGGAAACATCTCCTTCTCTCTTTCTCGCTATTCGGGTTCTAATACGCCCTCGATGTTTACACGCTGATGCTACTCCAGTAAGACGGTGCTCTGTAAGAGAATTTGTTTCATAAGAAACACACCTATATATAGCGAACTTTTTAGTAAGAACACGTTTTTGTACTCAAGCATCGTCTCAAGACCATTTTAGAATCGAATGATGTAACTACATGCGGAGACCAAACACGGGAGATACGGCGTATATTTCCTACCACTAGGAAAGACGAAGACGAGGGCAGACGTGACGATACTATTAATAAACTGTACTGTGGACGGGCTTTGGTCCTACCTCTCTTTCTCGTTCACTTTTTCGAGCAAGTAGTAATTTTTTAGAAAAGTTTATTCATGCTTCTAAAAAGAAAAGATAAAATTTATTTAATATATTAAAATTTTGTCTAACCAAATCATTACAACGTTAAATTGGTAATTTTCGCTTGATTCTCAATATTTGACTTCAATTTTTATTTCTTAATTTGCCAACTCGTCTGAAGATAAATAAAATTAATGTCAAAAAGTAATGTCAAAAAATATAATTATTTAATAGTTCAAATAATATTCAATTAATTTGATTAGTTAGTTTACTTGAAAATAGAAGAATCTTTTATTTAAAAATTGCTTTAACAAAGATAGTTTTAACAAATTCTTATTTTTATTAATTCTTGATTTTATCTCATATCGTTTTATATCGTAACATTTTATGTAAATTTTATCTCCTCATATACTAATAAATATTCTTATTGTTATTAATCTGTTAATAAGTTAACTTTTGTTCTCGTAATCTCTCTCTAATTCACAAAGGATTATTAAAATCTGTTAATAAATGCATTTCTCTCTCTCTCTCTCTCTCTCTCTTGCACTCGTATTTTTTACTTTATTTATACAATTGTTGTGTGTAAATTTCATTTTGCATAAAACGTACAACCACAAAAGTCATGGTGAAAAATTGAAAAATAAAAAGTCTTTTAGATATTTTGTTCATGCCAAATATCGCTTCTGTAATTTGTTACTTATTGCTAAAGACATGAATATGAAGTTAGAGAAAATATCCTATACAATTATATAGATAGCCGCTGTTATATTATTAAAAACACTCTTGGCATTCTGCCTTCTGCACAAATGAGCAGGCAACTTCATTGTAAGTTCGACACACTTTGAGCAAGGACAATTTTTTAGAACAAGTCGTTGATTATCATCTGTTTCCCACGTAAAAAATGTCAGAGAGATAGATATCATTTTAAATCTAACGACAGAGCGATCGCGCGTTCTCAATCCACTTTGAAATTCTATTTAAACGAATATATTCCGTTAAAACGTGACGCAGTACGAATTTCCAGCATAAAAGAAGGGCAAAGATTTCTCGATAAAAAACGGTGACATATTAGTAAAATCTTTTTATTGTTTTATATATATATAAATGTATGTTACTTCAATTGATCGAAATAATACAAATTATATATAATTCATACACTATGTTTATATTTATTTCTCCATTTATTATTACTGCTATTATCTTCCTCTCTCACTATGTTCATAGAAAATAGAAAAACCTATTCCGTAAACAGCTTACGTATATATATATATATATATATAAACGTATTAAACTATATACAGATATTTTAATATATCAACATAATATATGATCGTTGGAATTATCATTAAAAGAAAAGAAAAAAGAAATCCCGAAATCAAATTTATCCGTCATTATCACATTAAATACATTTCGTTGCGTGTCGAAGAGACAATTTGCGATAAGCCACGCCGAGAAAGAGTGTCAACAATGCGTCGGCAGGTCTCGCAATCGCGTTATTTAACGGGAAAACTAAAAAGCACAGACGATGTAAAGCGTAACTAGCAGTTGCGAAACATCTCGAGTCACGCAACGCGTAAGCGCGAGTCACTTATATCACGCTCTAGAATACTACATACATAAGTATGCACTCTACACAAAAAAATAATATGTGTACATGTATGTGTATAATCTGACGGACTTTTACCTTAATAGAGTATCGCGATTGATCAATTAGACCGATATGATCAGGACTTCGAAATTAAGGTGCGCGTGCGTTGCGTGATCTTTTACCAATCATTTCTTTATCTTTCTCTTTTCTTTCTTCTCTAACGACCTACATACCTATCTCTTTCCCTCTACATCAGTACTTCCATCCAGTTAGATACATAATTCTTCGAGGCGAAGACCACTTCCTATATTACGCGTCCCGCATGTTAGCGTAGTGGCTGCTCCCAGACTGACCCGCAATATTATTTTCAGGCGAGAGAAGAAGTGAGACGAGTGCCAGCTACTTCGCATCGCGTGTCGCGTGTGGCCGAGATCGATAAATAAATTTTTCGTTGCGTAAACCTCGATATCTCAACCGAGGCATACACAAAGGCATTCGATACGTCTATGTACATTTGATGCGCCGTCGCGGTCGAAACCAACGGAATATGGGATAATACGAGGAATGGGATGGGACATAGTGGGAATACGTGGAATAATGACAGTTACGAGGATGATAACACAATAGAGTGGTGATAATATAATAACGCCCGCCTCCATCGGATAGCGGATTGAATAAATAATAAAGCAAAGCTTTCAAGTTTTGCGTGCAATTGATAAAAATTTTTATTCTTATCGACTCCTGCCTTTACACAACATTACCCGCAAACAACTGTTACGATTACCTCTTTACATACCTAATCATTAGCTTTAGAAATGTCTACAAGTATCGATTCAGTCAGATATAAAATATCGATATAAATCTGCTGCAAAACATTAACCGATTATTAATAATCAATTTCCTTTTTTCACTTTGTAATTATATATATTATAAATTTTATTCGATAAAAACTAATTTAAACGCGTCATTTTAACTAGTATGATATTATCTCTTGTAATAAAAGTATTAAATTATAAAAACAAAATATTTAAAGGAAAAGCTCAATATCGAAAACAATATCGAAAATTCTTATTGGAAAAAAAAGCTAGATCATACCGCACAAAACAAAACAATGACTACTTGCCATAAGTTCCTCTCAAGATTGCTATAACTGCATCTACGACTGTAATGTAAAGTTCGATTTGGAGAAGAAACGACACTATTAGAAAGTCTAGATAGCTCCAGAAACCAATGCCGCGTCGTACACGAAGCGGAAGACAATATATTTTGAAGTCGCTCGGGTGGACCGAATGGACGAGCGTCTCGACTTGAGCAGACAACACTTGAAACCAGAAAGGGAAGGTTTGCAACCGTTTACGACTAAGCTCGACAGTTCGATTATACTATAAAGTTTCGAGAGATCTTGAGAATCCAAGTTTGAGGATTATCTAAGACGACGTCGTACCGTTGTCAAACCAGTTTTGCTACTAGGTAAGTTGTAATGAGACTATTTCAGATTATAATATCGAAACCGTGCCGCAAATCGATATCGAACTAAAAACGATATGGACAATTCACTGTTTCTCGATACTATCAGTATTTTCGGAATATCGATATTCCTCTCGTTATCCCATTCGAGAAAAACATACTCGCGCCTTATTTTTTTTCATCATGATTTTGATTGGAAGTACGATCCGCTTTAAAGCGATAGAAGGCGTGTATTCTAAAACCATTTAGGTGAAATCTAAACTCGCGGAGTACAATAGCAGTCGACGAATGAGAAGGGATAAGAGGTAAAAGGAACAGAAGAAAGGAGCAAAATATAGAAGAGGAGAGAACTCGTGCGCAGCGACGGTGGGTTTATCTCGCATAGCTCGGAATAGAGGTAACTATATCGCGTGGCATGAGATACGTAGGCACGGAGGCAGCAGGGCTCCGGGGGGAATCGATAACACATGACGGCATATAGGCACATACTGAACTGACCGCAGAATGCCATCCGCGCGCCTCCCATCGCCATCCTCTCTCCTTCTTCCCTCTTGCTCCCGTATCCTCCACGCTTCCCTTCTACCCTTAGTCTCCTGAACCCTCCGATTGCATCCCTCGCGACACGCATGAAACTACACAGGGCCCCGCACAGCCTGCCTATATGTATATAGGCACGATCACTCCGCGCTTCCCTTCTCTAGTCTTCGCATATCCTCCTCTCTGCCCGATTTCGACCGCCCTGTTTCGAACACTGCCACCCATTCCGACCGTTCTATTACAGGGACAAGCATTGCGGCTAATGCCGTCCGGTCGTAAATTATGTGAAAGCGATAGACGACGGCCTAGGTAGAGCTGCACCTGTATGGTTTTTCAGACACATATACACGCAAAGGCGAGTAAACACATGGAGCTTTCTCGGTGTTCAACCGCAAACCCAACCTGCAAGGGATTTCGAAAGGCTCCGCCTGCAATACCTGCTGGATTTAACCAACCGGATCGAGTCATCTGGTTATGAGAACGAACCGATAACGAGCGATCGAACGTTTGTCAATCCTATCCGTTTGTCTGCGCTTCGATCACTCTTCGATCGCATTCAACCTCGACCTTTGAATTTCTCAATCAACTTGAAATTTAAGTAATGTCTATGTTCTTTTGTTCCCCCTAACATGATTTTACTCTGCTCTAAAAATCTGCCGACTCTAACAAAATATGATTCAAATATATAAAACAATTAATCGCTTTATTTTAAAGTTTGCTTATCTAGCATAAGATACACACAATTGACTTAAAAAATAAAACAAAATTATCTTATCATATATGTTTTTGCAAGGAAAAATAAAGCTTATCATACATGTTTTTAAGAAATAAAACTTAGTGGAATTATAAAAATCGTAAAGCATGCCATATGGCAATCAGATTACATTTTTATGACGTACGAATAATCGACGTGCCAAATGTCTTTGAAAGGACGATTAGATGATAATCAGTAGTGATACCCATTTGATTGCGCACGCGAAATCGAAACTGACTCAGAGACGAGGTCGAAGAGGAAAAAACAGACAGCAAAGGTTGAGCAGGTAAGAGATGGTCTAGAGAGCTCTTGATCTTCCGGGGCAATTAAATGAATTTCCACTCGGTTGGAATAGCAAACGTTTAGACGGCTCCGCCGCGTAAGATATTCCGGGAAGCTCTCGGGAATATCAGAGACGTAATATCAAGAAGGAGAAGCGAAGGCGTAGTTTGTGGGCTAGAAGTAATACATGGGAACCTGGCTCACTCTGTTCCGTCTGTCGCAGTCAGCCTTCCTGCTTGTCTTGCCTGCCTGCCTCCTGCCTGCCTGCCTGCTTGCCTGTCCGTCTGTCTGTCTTCTCCATCTGTCTGTCAGCATGTAAACCTGTCTGTCCGTCTGTTTGCCGCGTGTCGCGAATCGATTTTCGAACAATACACGGTTGTACAGATCGACTCCATTCCTTCTTATTTCCTCACCTCATTTCTATATAAGACAATATAATACATATACTGCAAAATTTCATGTTTTTTTAGACGTACAAAAAAAACTCGAAACTTTTTAGTCTAACCATCGTCCGAAGGTGATAAATAGATGATGCTTTTATCCAAAGAAATAATAAAGCATAATACACAATTCATACTTACAGTTCATACTTAGGTATATCCAAAAGCAAACTGACACAATTAATCCGCCTAATTCCATCAACCGTGCCATGTATTTATCTAAGCTTTACATAATAACGCAAGTTATATCTTCGCGGAAACAGCTGCAGAAATAATATATAGCATAGAGAGTTTACCAATATCTATTTACATTTAATATTATTGCTTATTTTTACTCAAATATCTATAACACATAAAAGTAGATGTTTGATAATATTTTCTATTAAATATTATAGTATTTTTTATTAAAAATAGTTAGATTAATTAAAATATGGTTTATGTATACAAAATATGAAGTAATAAACTAGATTAATCGTACGATAATTACAATTTGTAATAGAACCAAGCATATATGCAATAGACTGTGATATTTCTAAGCGACGTATTAATAATAATGCAAGTTATATCGTCGCTTATACTTGGAAAAGGGTGCAGAAATAGTACACTCCGCAGTTTAGAAGTAATACGCGAGAACCTGCCAGGCCGTCTGTTTGTACCGACTGCTTACTTGTCGTGACCTGCGTGCTATCTATCCGTGTCGGCGTGTAAACCCGCCAGTCTGTCTGTCTACTGCTTGTCGCCAACCAGGATCGATTATATAACTAACGACTGAGCCCCGTGTTTCTATATTCCTTTATATTATCCTTTAATAACACCCTACGCCACTGCATCCTCGCACGTGTTCTATTTTTTTAATTATATTATTCAACTAGCTTAAAACAATCAGATATTACTCTACTATCTAAATTTATAAATGCAGCTATCATTAAAAATAACTGCAGAAATTTATTAATAGAAATTTATTACAGTATTCTAGTTGTCACGTCTGCCTAACTGTTCTCCCCCCCTAAACAAATCTTAATGAATGATATATCTAAATTATATAATAATGCGCTATTTATACGCTCTCAAAGTCAGCAAAAAAAATTTTTGCACTAATTTCCTTTAAAAAATTTCCTTTAAAAAATTTTTTGTGGGGCTGAGTAGGCAGTCAGTTAATAACAACCGATTTTGGAAAATTAAAAACATAGGATTTATGCACTATTTATGCGCTTTCATGTCCACATAGTTTTAATTTTTGCGCTGCAATTCTTAAGACATTTCCCTCTTGGAGCAAACAGTCATATTCATCCCCTTATGCACTATTCCCAAGCAATTTCGATTTTTGCGCTACAACCCTTAAGAGATTTCCCTCTTGAAACAAACAAACATATATTCAGCCTTGAGTCGTTTAAAATTGCAAAATTACGCTATCTAACTATGCAAAACATATCTTCGATTTATGCTACTTTTTCCAGTTGCGAAATTGCTTGGAAATAGTAGTGCATAAATCGAAGATATATTTTGCATAGATAGATAACGTAATTTTGCAATTTTAAACGACTTCAGGATGAACATATGTTTGTTTGCTCCAAGAAGGAAGTCCCTTAAGAGATGCAGCGCAAAAACGGAACTATCTGAATATGAAAGCGCATAAATTCTGTGTATTTGATTTCCCAAATTAGTTGTTCTTAACACATGGAGGGCTGACTGACAGTCCATTCAGCCCCCAACAAAAAAATTTTTTTAGCTAAACAAAATGAACGCAAAAAATTTTTTTGCAGATTTTAAGAATGCATAAATAGCGCATTATTATATAATATATTCATTAAGATTTGGTTTAGGAGGTTTGAGGAGGGAGAAGCCAACTAAGCAAATGTCCATTTGTTTAGCACGATTCACATAGATGCAATGATAGCAAAGCACATTCTGCTCATAATCTATTTTTTTCTTGAAACGTAAATGCTGAATGCTGGTTTATTTTTTGTACACCCTGCATTTTTAAGCATTTTTAAAACATTCATTTCTCTATTTCGTCTATACACTCAAAGTCTACAGCTCTATAAATATAACTGTTTAGCGACTAATACTCGTGATTGCCTTTTTGCTATCGTCTTTCGTACCGACGCGAGTATGTGACGAATTCACAGTATGCCAACGGTCACGTGCCACGTAAAAAGTCAGACGAGTAACATGCTTTGTGTGCTCTTATCGAAAGACAAGTGGCATGTCTTCATCAAAGTGACACAATAATGAATAGCTAACATCAAACAATTCAAACAAAGTGATTTTAATAAATTTCTTTATACAATAAGACAAATAATAATTCTTCAAGCTACTTATTGCACAATATCAAATATATAATTGTATTTAAATAGTCGTACCTAAAATACATAAATAGAATATAGTCTTCTGTTTGCAATCGCTTTAATTAGGGAAAATTAATGTTACAATCTAATTAAGACTCAAGCAAAAATATTATTAGGAATCAAAATCAATTTGATCGAATGGTCTTCGTTTATTTGTAACATTATCAAACATTTTTCAGTCTATTTTCATTAGTATTGCTAATTATAAAGATATTTGACAATGTATGTTAGCTTCAGTCATCTAAATAGAACATTAAATCTTAATTTTCAATTAATTTTAAATGAACTGTCCATCTACCGACAGAGCAATTTAAATCAATCGTAACATGTTATGCAATCTATTTCAATATTCACATTAATTTTAGTTAAAAATTGAACTGACAGACTAGCAATTAATTTGTCCGCAAGAGAAACCTAGTCAGTGAGTTTTTCAAATTATCTTGTACATCGACGGTACTACCATGTATAAAGTTGCTTCAGATGAACAAAAAAAAGAAAAAGAAGAAAGCCACCGAACAAGAAGCCCGTCTTTCCACATTTTAATCTTCCTAGGCGAGAATATTGAAAAATTCTGCGGAAAGCGAACGCTGAACACCTCATCCTATCAGACAGGTACATCCTGTCGAGTATTCCATTAGAAAGGAGAAGAGAGAAAGGAGCGTGAAGACGAAGGAGAGGAAAAGAGAAAGAGATCTCGTAATCGTTGGCAGGACGATTCCGCTCACGAGCGCATTACTCCGCTCGCTCTCGTCGTCGCGCGTTCCGTATTTTAGTCGCGCGTTAACGGACGCGACAGGTGCAGCCGTAGCAGACGACGACGACGACGACGACGACGACGACGACGACGACGATGACGCTGGCGGCAGCAGTAGCAGCTGCTAACTATGTTTTTCGTGTCTACTAACGTGAAATGCGACGGCCCCTTCTCGCTCTTTCACTCGATTTTCCAATCTCTCCTTGCCAGTCGCGGAAATACGATGCTATGAATTCCGCAAGAATCTGTGATGTTATACTGTACGTTGACCGACCCAGGAAACCGCTTTCTCGCTTCGTGCTCACGTGCAGGACAAAACTTGCACACTCATTGCGGCAAAATAGAAATTATTGAATGTATTTCCATTTTTTTTTCGTTCACAACTTTTATGATGTTATAATGATTTTATCTCACAACATAACTTCGATTATTACACTGATATGATAACAATAATGTCATTATTTAATTAATAAAATTCAATAAAGTCTTGGAGAAAAAAATGTTTTATGTAAGTATTAAAATTATGATAAAACAATAACCATAGTAACTGGCGACTATAGTATCAAAAATAGAATAAAATCGTAACTGAATTTTCAATGCAAATCATAGCGATGGTCAATCTGTCCCGAATTCCGAGTGTTCTAATTTCCGTATTTAAATACCGAAAACGAACGAGCGATCGCGCTGGACCGCGATTTCGGCGATCCGACGAGTCAATTTAATTCGGAAAATGAAACAACATTGGCTGTTTGATTTATCTCATGCCGACCCTGTCCGCGCTTTTGAAATACAGCGAACTTATATCACTTTCGAAATTAGAGTCTCGCATAATGTTGATATAATATTCCGCCACGCAAATATTAGTACTTCAAACATTAAACTTGCACATGGTAAACGTCGCTTCGCCGCAACAATATTAACATTTCGGTCGGCTTTATTAAGCGGCGCAACAAAGAAATTTTATCGCATCGCCACCTGTTTATTATGCTCTCAAACTGCGCCCATTTTATTTTCATCGAATTTTCCTAGCCGTGATCGCGCACCGATGCGCTCGCATAGCGTCCCCGGTATTATCGCCTACGCTCGACCGTCACGTTTATCAGCATGAGAACGAGTTGTTATCGTGCCCGGCGGGAGCGTATACGGTTCAAAAAGCGGCAGCAGGAAGAAAGAAATACCATCGGCAACGGGCCGTGACGAACCGATAAAACATGCGTCCGAGGTCCACAATTTCTAGGCGTGGAAGTGAGACGTCACAACGTAAAGATGTCAAGATTTAATAGAGCACCGCTACTTCTACTCATTCATTCATTATCGTTCGTGAAATCTGAGTACCATTATTTAAACAACGCGTTCGTCACAATCATTCTCGAAAAGATATCGAGCGGTGCCGATACCCGCGGTGTTCAATATCCTGCGTAAAAGTATTCGACATCGATATTAAATTTCAGCCTCGCTGGTCCATACTCGCCGACATCTGCGCCCGAGAAATGGCCGACGGCCGTTCCCGCTGCGCGTAAAACGCTCGACAGCCGAATTAATTGAAAGTTTTTAGGTAATTGGAATCGATAACGCGCCGAGGGTTGAATAAGAGCTACGAGTGGAGCGTATGCGAAGAGAAGTACGAGCAGGTTTCGCTTGAATCGAAGCCGAGAGGAGGGATGAAAGACAAAAGCGCGGGCAAGGCTTACTCCCCGAAGTGGCGACGCCGAGAAGAACTTGGCTACATCTAACCCGGTCATATTCCCCTTTAAATATAGGCTCCGACGTCGCTGCCGCGCCGGTCTGGTCTAGTCGGCGGAAAGCAGAGAACGAGACGGCGATTAAACTGGAGGTCTACTTTAATATCGCGCCACGCCGTCCCAATCGGCCTAATTGGAATCGAACGTGCGAATTTCGCGATGGCGGATGAGATCGTAACGTCGAACGTAACGTCGCGACCGATCGAGAACGATTTTAACGATCGCCTCGAATCTTTTTTACGTGTCGTAACCACACTTCTACTTCACTTCTCAATGAAACGTGTGTATTGAAATCCCGATTTCAAATTTTAATAACGAGATCTTTAATCCTCTTGAGATCGAATTTCTCTCAATTAAAATGACATAAATGATTTCGGATTTATATATAGAAAGTAAAGAATTTTCAATGAATATATTCCATACCTTGCAATCGAAGACTATACATGTAATTATTATACACGTAAATTCGAGCATTTATTCTTTTAGAGATCTCAGCTTAATTACTAAGATATTTATCGTTAAATATTAAACAGTTAAAAGAAATAATAATCCTCAGAGTGTATTATTAATTTCTAATTCAATCAATATCGTAAAATCTGATATTAAGATTAACCTCAATCGTTCTATGCGAAAACGATTGAAAACACTCTGATCATTAACCAGCCATTAATTATGAAAAGGAAGGAATCATCATTTAACGTTCTCTTAAAATAGTGCAAGTAATTTTCATCAGTTTGCCCAAGTCAGATAAATGGAAGTGAGAAGAGTAAAATAAAAGAATCTATATTCACTGCGGCGCGAAATTATAGACGCGGAATCAATTACAAATCGATAAAAAAATGTTCGTCACGTTTTTGTATCGCTCCCTACTACACGAACTATGTTTTTAACGAACGAGAATAAAACATTACGCTTCGCGGTAGTTCGATGTAACACAATAAATACATTTGAATCCTGTTTGTGTGTAACGGAAGAAGAGGGGGGGGCCAACATGCATCTGTATAGTAATCCCGCATGAAGGTAAAATCGTATTTCGTAACTATTTAGTTTAGAACGAAAATTACGTCATGTTGCTCCAAAAATTGAATTCTCGTAATAGCGTATTGTGTACAATAGCATCGTAAAACGCAATCTATTTTTTCTTTTTAAATATTTTTTTATTCTAGTATTTAACTATGTACATTGTCTGCATGATTATTTTTTTACGAAATTAATAAAAATGGCACAACTTCAGTACGTAATGTGAGTACTAACGAGATATCTATTATTCGTTATTATTTAATAATTTACAATTTTATTATTCGAAATAAATCCTTTTTAATATTAATTCCTAAAATATCTACAATAGCTTACCATTTTTTAATATTATAAAAGGAAATAAAATGTATCCTCAGGTATAACTTAAGATCAGAGAGGAAGATGAAGTTTTAAATCATGTAACATTCGAGAAGATACTCAACAAGCAACAGTCATCTCGTCATGACGTTGAAACATGGAAACGCTTACGGATCACATTTATAGTCATTAGTGGCTTCTTGTGCAAAGTAAGGAGAGAGAGAGAGGGGGGAGGGGCGGGGGAAGGAAGAAGGGGGCGAAAAAGAAATAGAGAGAAAGAGAGAGAAAGAAAGAGGGTCGCTCGTACAATCCTCCTTCATTTCGCGGCGCGTAATTCTTGCAGTTAACATGACAATAGATCCTCTCTTATCGGGCGTATACCGGTAAAACGAGAAAGGGACTGCTGCAGGAATAAAAGCCATGCAGCAGAATCGATGCAAACGCGCGCGGATGACTCGCTTGGCACGACCAGACCAAACTTATGTCCGTGTTCTCCGTCCAATCCGTGAAATTAATCTAGCTTTTGCCCAGAGATACCCATCCGTGCCAAGGGAGGAGCGATAAGACGTTGGAGACGGCGATAGCCACTCTCCTTTATTTCCCAGTCGAAAAATGAGCCTTTATTTCATCGGCGAAATACGAAGAGAGCAGCGTTTCTGGCACCTAAACGGCGCAAGAAACGCGACAGAAACTCTCCATGAGAGACTTTGGGAACCACGGCGAGGCAGTCGAGGTCCGGTGTACGTAATGCAACGGTTTATTGCTAATATTTCTTCGAGGTAATATCGGCGTTCCCGAGAGTGCTTGGCTTTCTCTTATATACCGCGGAAACTTAACAACGTCTCGGATTCGAATCCTTAGTATTACTCGCACACGCATCTTTCCATAGAATACGGAGATGTTTTATCTTTTTGCACATAAATTATTGCGCAAAGATATTCCGTCCAAAAAAACAAGAGATCTCTTTTGCAATAAAAACATCAATATTTTAAATAGATATACTAATAAGTTAAATTTGTAACAGATATATTATCGGAATTTTATTTCTCAATTAATTTCAACAGTAATATATTTGCAAGAAAGATGTTATAATGTTTTACTGAATCAATCTTTAATGAAGATTTAAATATGCAAAAGTTAATTGTTCTAAATGTAACTTAACTCTTTGGATCAGCGATGCCGAATAAAGTGAGTTCAAAAATTTTTGCTAAAGCAGAATGGTTTCGAATTCGCGTGAGAACGTTTATGTATCGCTGACTACTGGCACCTCTTCTGGACCACCTTTGTATAAATGCTATGGCGCATACTCGCGCGCCCGCCCGTCGCTCCATTCATTCAGAGCGATTAAACGTAACGAGCGCCATTATTGAGGAAGAACGTGTGAGGAACGGAGAGGCAAAGAAACGACCAAAGTTCGACGGACAACGTGGTCTTTCAGGCACTACCCGCGACATTAATAGCTTCCAGAATTAAATGTGGCTCGACCCTGCTTGTCGCGATTCACGCACACGATTGTACACGGAATACACGTACGTATATGTACATGAGTATTTCTCTATCTGAAAACGAATCGACCGTGAACGCGTCTCGAGAATATTCGGATAGTATGGCGACAAGCTGCTCCCTCGTGTGGATGTTATCTTTTTGCCACTCGCTATCTAATCGGGCTTTCAACGTATGCGTGTATTCGTGACCGAGTCTAAAAACGATAGTACGCATAAGGCGAAAATTTACAATCATAGTCACAAGAACGAGTTCACCATGTGCTATTAAAACATGTAATAGACAATAATTAGATTATTTTTTGACAGATTTAGAGCAGATCTCCTTCAGCAATAAATGGAAAACTCAATTATGTACCTAAAAATGGATCTTTCTCTTTAACAGAATTTAATCGAGTTTTCTTAATTAAGAGAGATAAGATTATTTCAAATAATTAATAGAATATAGAAAGGTGTCAGGTAATCTTATAACATTGGTTCTCAGAAAAGACAGAACTGTTTTAACAGTTAAAAATTATAAATGTTAACAAGTTATTATTTCTTGCACAATACAATAATAATGATGACTAATGTGAATAATAAATTTGTATGCATACTTCAACATTAATATTGTATGTTAAATGAGCAATTCCAAATGTTTTTTTATGACTTTAAAAAGAGTTTTTGGAACCGTCATAAAATATTCACAGGTTCATTTAACGTGCAACTTTTCCGGCAATGTAAAATATTTAACGCAAATTTTCGCATTAAACTTTTTATTGAAGTAAAATTTTAACACCACGCGACAATAATAGGTTTCAGTGAAAGCGTTATTCATCAGTCATGAAATCTGCAATTCCGTTTGAAAATATACAATAGGCGACATCGCAAAAAACACTATGCGTTATTCTGCTAATCTTCGCTTTCATGTATAATCCAAGATAAGTAAAAGATAACAACGAAGTTTATTGCAGAAAAGTGTATCAATGTTACACCGGCATATGTACTCACAATTACGCGACTGCCGCACCCCACGTGTATCACGTATATATACGTGTACACATAGACACGTACCTCCTCGCTTTATCTAATCGCGAACGTGCGTGTATAGGTGCCATCAGACAATACGGCACCATGCGATGGCGCGGCGGCGCGGACGAACGTCGAGCTCGAGGGTCTCCTTCAATTTTTACATAATGCTCGTTGCCTCCCCGAGCCAGTCTGATTTATTGACGATGTCGATTGGTACTCTCGCTCCCCGCGCGTTGAATAATTGTCGCTATTAATAACTGCGAATTCAATTCTCTTCGGTTCAATATCTACAGAGACGCGCTTGGAAGACGGCGAGCCGCGCCCCCGATGCTCTTCTCTCTCCCTCTTTCTCACGTTCATTTAATCGCACCTTGCCTCGAGAACGCATACGAGAGACGGTATATTCTAAAATCTATAAACCGGCGTTCCCCCCCTCCCCCCCCCCGAGGGCCGATAGCGCGCTGGATCGACGATAAGAGACTTATTACCCATCGTAAATTACAACCGGTTCCTTATCTCGACCGCGTGGCGTTGCAAATTATCGACTTTGTATCGAGAGATCAATCGGAAAGCGCGGGCAGAAAAGATCGATCGACGATCTCACGACGTACACACGTGTAATCCATTTCGATCGATTGCAGAATGGAAAGAGGTCTTCAGAATATCGAAGAGAATGACCTATAAACACGCGCCTCGACATTCACAGATATTCGCAATTGTTTATCGATAATCTTCTTAAACATCAATTTCAAAATCTCCCGTCTATACTCCGGTGTAAAATAAACCGGATGTAATCTCGTCTTCCAACTTATAATATTATTTCATCAATAGCATACAGAGATCAAAGTATACGACGTCTTATCGAATGGAATCAGAACCGTTTTTCTTGAGATTATAATAAAGACGATACGACGGATAATCCTATCTATTAACTGAATTCATCACGACACAATTATCGATATTTCGTCATTGGAAAGGTAAAGCTTGTTTTTATATTACCTCATAAATAAAGATAAGACAAATAATATTCAATTACAATATAACTTCACTTATCTCACAGGATCGGAATCAACTAAGAAAGAGCTCTAATGGTAAGACAGCCCCCGTTCTACGCTCACCGATGCGAATACGTTACGATAGAGTTTCACACTTCATCGGGATAACAGAGATAATTCTCTCGTTGAGTTTACCGAAGGTGTCAGATAAGTGAAGGCGGAGTTTATCGGCCGTGTGCGCTGTGCGCGGGGACCAACGATTTCGCTCCGCGCGAACGCGCTCGTTACGCGCGAGTACGAAAACTCGATTATGCAACGGTTCGTTACCTTGATACTGTCGTAGCAGGCGGTCACCCGTCCGTTCTGCACCTCGACGTTAGCTGGCGGATGGGCGAACTTGCACTCCGTGTCGGGCCTGGTGCACTTGTTGCGCTGGAACTCTCTGCAAACCTCCAGTTGCAGCCACCGCGAGTCCTTGCCGTTCAGTAGGTTATTCATGCTGACCATTGCCATTCTTCCACTCCTGGAAGATCGAGAGTCCCCGCCGTCCGTTGGCCTCTACCGTGAGAGAGTAGTAACCCGGACTCTCTTCTCTCTCTCTCTCTCTCTCTCTCTCTCTCTCTCTCTCTCTCTCTCTCTCTCTCTCTC
>Ga0157364_1001673_pt1 | contig 19309 bp, 6 predicted proteins | sample AttsexASBM2_FD_111476 | JGI IMG/M metagenome (GOLD analysis project Ga0157364, IMG submission 111476) | Fungus gardens microbial communities from leaf cutter ant in Ribeirão Preto, State of São Paulo, Brazil - Atta sexdens ASBM2 | ecosystem: Host-associated > Fungi > Mycelium > Unclassified ...
ATGGTCATTTAGGGTAGGGTGCACAGTAGTTAGCACGGACCATGGAGATTAGTATATAAGGTAGACTACTCTGTACTTGGAACTCTATCGAGTTCTCTTGTGTTACTCAATACAAGAGTTGTTTCATCGCTTAACCCTTTGAGCTTTGATTCATAACACTTATAGATATAGACAATGACAATTTTAATGTCAGGATCAACAATAATTATGAGAAAGCTAAATAATATACAATATCCTCTAAAATGAATATGTCTAGGACCATCTCTATGTCTTCAAGCAAGACATCAGTAGATAATGCTACTAAAATAGAATGACTAAATGATTCTCTTAACAAAGAGGTGGTTAGAAATTCTATTGACAATTCCTAACTGCCCTATGCAAATGAAAAGGAAATAGGTAATCCAGTCAGTGAGGTGGCTGACTCTAGGGCCATGAATGTCAAGACCGTTGACGGTGGACTTCATTCATTTTTATTTTCTCTCTTTTATTTAATTTTTCGTTTCTTTTATTTTCTATTTTCTATTTTTAGAACAACTCAGGTTAGGGGTTATCAGTCACGCTGTCACATCAGTCACAAATCGATGGCGTAGTCACAAGACTGATCACGGGACTTGGGAGAATAGAGTAGAAGGTACTAGAATAAAGTGACGTCATACAGCATGGACAACACATGCTGGCCTCATGTAATACTCATGGCCATTTAGAGTAGGGTGCACAGTAGTTAGCACGGACCATGGGCTATAGTATATAAGGTAGACTACTTTGTCTTAGGAACTCTATCAAGTTCTCTTGTGTCACTCAATACAAGAGTTGTTTCATTGCTTAATCCTTTGAGCTTTGATCCATAACAATGAAGGAACAACATGGCCCTTAACAGGATAACAAGCATAAGTAAACATATGTACAATGTGCAAATACTATACAATATCAACCAGGCATTGGACCCTGAATCATGGGATGGTAATTTCCATGCCATTTCTTTACATGGTTCAATAGAACATCTGGCATCAAATGTCAAGCATATCAAAGAATTGCTTTACAGGATTTAAAAATATATCTTTAATAAATTGATTGATAGTGACAAAGCTAATGATATCAAAAACCTTGAGGGTATAGGAGAGGTGGTTTGGGGTTTTATTTTGGCTTTCTATAAATCTCACTAGGATTACCTTATTACTGATAAGAACAATTTTTCTTTCAGACAAAAAGTGAAAGCACAATTTAATTTCCAAATTAATAGGGATATTACTCTAAAAAAAGGTAAGGAAGCTGAAAAACTGGCTTCTGTTTCAGTTATTCCTCCTCTAATCTCAGCAAAGTCCCCAAAGGAAGTTATTGAGATCTCAAAATTCTTCAAGAAAATCTCAGACAATAAAGGTAAAAAGTCATATGCCCAAGCATTATCATCTTTATCTTCAAATTCCAATATTGCCAGGAAAATGCTTAAGATCAAGGAAGCATTTCCTAATCTCAAGAACTAGAAAATTAAAAATATTCAAAAAATTATTAGCAGTAATAACAATATAAAACCAAAAATCAGCATGACTACAAAAAGTCTATCAAGAAAGCAGGTAATTGTCCTAATGAATGCAGACAACTTAAAAAACTTTATAAAGGACTCAAGCTCTCATGTTTCTAATATCAACAGAGCATTAAAGAATATTAAGTCAGATATAATAGCTGATTTCATTTGTTCTAACAACAAAGGCATGGTTATTACTACTAACAAGATTGCTAGTCCTCTCAATCTTCAAACTATTGGGAGATATGTTAAAAATATGAACAATATTAAGGCAAATCATGTTGAATCACTTAGACTTCTACAGCCAAAGTCATTTTTGAAAATCATTGGTATTCTATACCTAAGAAAAGATACTCTTGCTCCTATTATAGCTGATGTGGTTGAAAAGATAGTCAAAGACAACCATATCTTTAACAATGTTGTACTTGTCTTGAGATCTAGGGTTATCAAGGTTTTGCCAAAATTGGATATGTCTATTGTATGGTTTGATATTTGGGATACTCAAAGTAGTATTAAGATAAAGGGCCTTATTAATAAGTGCTTCAACATTGGTAGTTACATCACTACTATTCAAGGAGCAAACATGAATCTAGGTATTCTATGATGCAAAAATTGCTGGAAATAGAGTCATGTGACTGGAACATGTAGAATTCAAGGGGCCAGATGTGTAAAGTATAATAGTCCTTATAAATCTAAGCATCATTGTTATTTTGCCTAGTGCTGCAAGGCTAATGACAAAACTAACCCTTCTAAATTAGAGATAAAGAAAGGTGAACCCTGTCCCCACTTGTTTAAGTGCTCTAATTGCAAAGGTGACCACTAAGCAGATTCAAATGTATGTTCTTTCTGGAAGCATAAGTTCAACAGAGAATGGCACTTGAAAGAGTATTAGAAGATTTGCAAAGGCCAAAAACAATCAATTTGTTTAGTTGTGAATGGTAACATAGCATGATTTTTAAAAATATTAAAATCTTTTCACAAAATGTATGAAAAAATAACCAGATTGTCAACATCATTCTCAAAACCAAATCTTTATTTGATGTTATATTTGTTCAAGAACCCTCTTGGACTATGATTCATTCTATACCAAGTTCAAAGAGTAAATAAGACAAAAAACTAGTAGGAGTGCCTAATTACCCAAATTGGCTTACTTTTGCAAGGAATTCAACAAACACCAATGATGTTATAAGACACTGGAGCACTAACAATTTTTCTTTTTCTTTTCTTTTATTTTTCTGATTTTATATTGATTTTCTTTTTCTTTTCTTTTCTTTTTCTTTTGGACGATGAAGAAGGTATGTGACACAGCAGTCACATGACATGTCATGTGATATGATGTCATAGGCCTGGAACATAGTAGAAGAATCTGAAAGATGACGTCAGAGCACATGTATACCATATAGTAGCCTTGAGTAAGAAATGAGGCAGATATAAGGATGTAGCATAGACCATGTGTACTCTGTATATATAGAACTCTAATTTAGCAGAGACTCCTTGTCGAGTTCTCTTGTAAACTTCCCACTTGATATCTAATTTAAGAGATTTACCGCTTGTGTGATCATTTGTCTTTGTGATAAGTAATTGCTACAACAAATGACTTGCTTTAAGTTGTCACTTATGTCAATATCAAAATAATTCCTTTCAGATTTTCTTTTTATAAAAATATTCTTAACCATAGAGATATTTCACTTATTTCATTTTTCAACAACAATGATGTTTTCTATTTAATAATTGTTTATTCTGATTCTTCCCAAACAGCTTTGAAGTATCTAAAGGATACTGAAGCTAACATTCAAAATCTTTTGATTATGACAGGTAATTTTAATAATAGAGACAATTTATGGGACTCTTCATTCCCTCATCATTCATTTTATAATGATGATCTTTTTATCATTGCAGACACTTTTGGTTTGGGACTTTCCTTCTCTACTAATTGATTTCATACTAGGTATTCTGATAGTTGTCAAGAAGCAAACTCAGTCCTCAACCTTATTTTTCTTTGCTTTGGTTCAGATAAACTCAACTATTATGTTATTCATCTGGACTGGAGACTCATATCTGATCATACTTCTCTTATAATCACTATCCCCATTGTTAAAGAGTACATTCAAACACTATCATTAAAGAAAGCAAGGAAGAATACATCTTTATCAAGGAACTAATTGAAGTGATCAAGCTCATCGATACTGATATCATACAAGATGTTGAGTGCCTTGAAAATATTATTTCAGCTTTTGCCAGCTTGTTGGAGCATATCTGGATAAAGAACTCAAAAATAGTCAACATTACAAAATACTCCAAGAGCTGGTAGAACAATAATTATAGCAAGAGCTTAGAAAAGTATAGGTTATCCAAAAGTATTAAAGGCTGGAAGCAGTATAAGAAAATAGCCAGGGTTATGAAACACAATTTTTTTAACCTCAAAATTCAAGAGATCTTCAACAAAAAAAGAGGTTCTTGGGAGTTCATGAACTAGGTGAATAAACACAAACTCCCTATAGTTGAAACAGTAAAATATAATAGACATTTCTATTTTGAAATTGAGGATCTGTGGTTTGTCCTTCATTTTTCATTAAATATGGCTCAAAATTGTCAAGTAGATGTTGAGGCTTTAGATAAAATACCAAGTGTAGCTTCTACACCTTGGGTTTCTTTTTCAGAGAAGGAATTCATTAGTTCTATTGCTAAGTACAATAACTTGTCCACTCCTGGTCCTAATAAATTATCATGGAGGCATCTCAAGTGTATTTTTAACAACAAAGCATGCTTGAAAATGATCATTAACATCACAAATATGTGTTTTGATCTTGGTCATTAGCCTTCACACTTCAAAACTTCAATGATGATCATCATTCCAAAACTTAATAAAGAATTGTATGACTCTCCCAAGTTATTCCATCCAATTGTTCTTCTCAATACACTAGGAAAGCTTATTGAGAAAGTTATCAGTGATCATCTCCAATTCCATGTGATCTCAAACAACTTCATTCACTAGTGTCAGTTGGATGGACTCAAACATAGATTAACAACAAATATAGATATTGCTCTCATCTATTTCATTTACATAGATTGGGTTAGAAACATCATGACAAGTATACTCTCCTTCAATATTGTACAATTTTTCCCTTTACTAAATCATTACATTCTTCCTCATATTCTTAGAAAAGCTGGCTTTGACTCCAAAGTTGAATGTTTCTTCTCTAACTATCTAGTTGGTAGGAAAACTCAATATTTTTGAACTAATTTTTCTTCACTCTTTTTCAATGTTGATGTTGGAGTGGGACAAGGTTCTGCCTTATCTCCAATTTTATCTGCTTTATATCTAGCTCCTATTCTTTATATTCTTGAAAAACATTTAAAAATCTTGAAAATTCCTGTTTCCATCCTCTCTTTTGTTGATAATGGGCTTTTTGTTGCACAAAGCAAATCTTTTACCATTTTGAACTCTCATCTTTTTTTTAGTTATAATATTGCTTCTAATCTGCTATTATGGAATATTCAAAGACTGAAGTGTTTTATTTTTCTAGATCATATGGGTATTTTGATCCTCTCCCTCTTGATTTATCCATTCTAGGAGGTCCCATTTTATGCCCTAGGGATAATTGGAAGTATTTGGGCTTTATATTTGACAGAAATTTTATATTTCATTAACATATCAACTTTTATATGAATAAAGCAATCTCTATAGTCAAATGCATGAAAATTCTCAGAAATTCTACTCATAGCCTCATTCCTCATTAGAAACAACTTCTTTATAGAAGTTGTGTCCTCTCTATCACTCTTTATAGCTTTCAGTCGTGGTTCTACAAAAAGGCCCCACTTTTATACTTACTCAAGGAATTGAAAAAAATACAAAGAAGAGTGGCATTATGAATTCTTAGTGCTTTTCAAACATCGCCCTCTTTTAGTATTGAAACCTTAGCTAGTCTTGTCCCTATACATCTCCATCTCCAAAAACTTAGTAGAAGATTACAACTTAGAGCTCATACCATTCCATATAACCACATTCTTTGTTTATTACTCAAATCAAGACCAAACACCAACATCAACCATCACCATCTCTTATTAGATTTGCTAACTAGGTGTCAATGAGAAAAGATTAGAGGTCCCATTGTTAACATGGACAATAGATTTAACAAAGTTTTCCCTTCTTTTGATCTTCTTAATTCTGAATTTTCTCCTAGTTCTAGAATTATTGACACTTTCTCTAGTTGTTTTTCTTTCCATTCTTTCAACAAATATAGTGATGATAGTTTAGTATCTCACACATGTCAACTTGATTACTTAATGATCACATCCTCTGAAGATTTCTTGAGTGCTCTTGTCATCATGGATACTAGTATCAAGGATTATGTGGCTATATCCATAGCTTATGTTTACATTCACAATAAACCTGTCATCAAAACTTTATACCATATGGTGAACATCACTAGTACAGAAGCCAAATTGTTTGCTATGAGATGTGGTATAAATTAGATTATAAGCTCTCATGGAATTTTGAAAATTATTGTTATCACTGATTTAATCCATTCAGCAAAAAGAATCTTTGACTCATTATTGTACTTGTTTCAAATACATGCTGTGGCCATTCTGAGTAAACTTAGAAAATTTTTCACTGATAGTCAAGGAAACTTCATTGAATTTTGGGAATGCCCAAGTTGATGCAATTGGTCCTTATATAAAGCAGTCAATAAAGAAATGAAGGCTTTCAAGCCCATCCTCCAATACCCATGCAAGTTGTCATGGGATTTTAGCAAGAGAAAAAAGTACAATAACATTTTATCATTATGGAAAATGATTTTCCAGGCTTCTGATCTTAAAGAAAGACAATTTCTTGAGTTATGTGATGAAGACAATAACACTATTGAGCCTTCTTATGCTAAAGAAGGTTCATGGCTCAAATTTTTTGGTCATTCTAATTTGTTGTGTGCAAGGGCAACAAGAGCAATTATGAATCATACTCCTATAGTGTTATAAGACGAGAGTGTGGACAGACTTTAGGTAGGGTTAGGGTTAGGACAGTAGTAATTATTAGTCTACAACAGACAAAGGGTTAGGAAATAGGCACGTGACCTGGAAGTCATGTGGAATAGTCTAGAGCGGTCTGGAAGGACTTAGGGTCTAGAAGGATCGGGAAGAGTCTAGAGAAGAGTTAGGGTTAGGGATGATGTCAAGGGACATGGGTTCCTCATGGTGTACACATGGTATGCACATGTACAGCGGAGATTAAAGGTATGACATCAGGGCACATGTAGGAAGCATGGTAGCCTTAAGGTGGATGCATGGTGGATGGACATGAGGTAAACATATTGTTGTAGCATGGACCACGATGTAATAGTATATATAGAGGAGCAATGCAGCAAGGGCTCTTTGTCGAGTTCTCTTGTAATCCCCCATTCGTTACTTGATAGCCTACTGAGAGCTTTACTCGTTGTGAGATCATTTGTCCTTGAGTGACGAGTGGTTGCTACAACATATAGGAGAATACAGGTTGAAATTTTTCTCTTGGAAAGATTTCAGTTGTCTATATAGTAATTACCTTATTGAAACCTATCATCATATTCTCTATGAATATAAGAGGTATAATGAATATTGGAATATGAAGAGAGATACTATAAGTCATTTTATTCTATTTTTGGAGTTTAACAGTAGTGCCTTTGCTTTTGCAAATGCTATTAAGTAGTTATTGTTAACACAGTGTGTTATATGTATTTTATTCATGTTGTTTGGTTATTATGTACATAGTTACAAAGTAGCTACTATGGTCTGCTCTCACACCTCATGTAATAAATTGTTGATCTAAAAAAAAATCTTCTATATTGATCTTCATTATTATTGTTATCATTATTGAACTTCTAAATCACTCCTAAATCTCTGAAAGTACATCCAAGATTCAGATATCACAAATAAGTGAGTATTTTATTTTGTGATAATATTATTATTCTAGAACATTTTATGCCCCTTTGTATGATATGTAATTATATGACAGTTTATGACATTATACTATACTTTTAACCCTAAGTCCAAAATAGAAAATAAAAGAAATCAAAATAAGTCAAGTTTATTATTGATTCTGATATTATTCCTCTTCAAGGTCTCTTCTCTGGAAAAACCAATTTCATTTCAGCCAGTTCCTCTCTAACTTCTTCAAATATTCCTTCTCAAACTTTCTGTTATTTTATCCATATAACATCTTTACTATATACTTCTCTAGTAATTTTCCTCTTCTAAAGTTTCTTTTCTCTACCATATCTAACTTCTCATATCTTCTTACTTTGTCAGGCGCGGTTCACACTGGGGTGGAAGTCTGCAGAATAGACTCAGAGGTGAGCGGACTTGTGGAATAACCTTGGCTTCAGCTTATGTGCTGTGCTGTCTGTCTGCAGCATGGTCGCAACTTCAGATAAAGGAGAGAAAATCCGAGTGGAAGTGAGTACTGATTGGTGTGTCACCGTTGAACACCAGAGATCAAGTTCAATAAGAGTTTATCTTTGTCAATTATCAGACTAGCGAATTACAGTGTAACTACTAGTCTTATATACAAACTGATAATATAAGAGATGCTCGGGGTTTCAGTGGGAAAACCCCTATTGCCCCAAGCAGAGGTTTCAGTGTTGAGACACTGACAGGAGCAACTTTGTCATGGAAGACTGAGTTGAATAGGAGTATCTCTGCCATGAAAGATGGAATATCCAGAGGGTTGCAGCACCACCATGAGATGTGTTGTGAGAAAGGTGGCTGCTGTGGAAGGTGGGCTTGTATGGTTCGGAAGTGGTTTTCACCGCGGGGACGTTGTTTCCGGACAGGTGGACTTGTATATAACATACTTATATACTCAATCTTCTCTCAAATTCTGCTACTACTTCCTTTGCATTCTCTAAATCTTCTTTTTATATATATATATATCATGTTCTGCTGTAAACTCCTTCCATTACACTAAGTACTTCACAGTTTTTCATTTTTATTTAGTATTTTTTCTATCTCCCATTCCTTGACTCTATCCACTTCTACTGGTTTCACTTCTTCTACTTTCTATTCTTCTACTTAATCCTCTATATTATACTACCTGACTGACATTTATAACTAGGTGAATCACCATTAAAACTGGCAGTCTTAACTTGATCACATTAGTGAATACCACTTCTTCAATAATATATGAACTAACATATTAGTTTACTAGTTTCTTTACTGGCCTCTCTTTGAACACCAAATCTTTTGTACTCAGTACTACCTTGTCTTCTTTCTTCTATTCCTTTATTCCCTTATCTACTTGTTACTTTATTTATTTCTATACTTTCCTTAATGCCATCTCTGCTTCTTTTTAAACCTTTGTCATTTTTTCTATAAACTCTATTGCCTTCTTTTCCTTTTATTCAAATGTCTACTCCTATTACAATCCTAAGCTTGGATTAGGTTATGCTAGAGTACCTAGATAGAAGAGTAAGGCACTTCAAATCTCCAGGAAATTCTAAGTCTATTATCTAAGAAATTACTAAACTATATACTTATCTTTAGAAAATCCTAAGAGAATAGAATGGAATTCCTGAAGGTGACAACTACTTTATATAATAATAAGTTCATTCTGATATGTCAGAATTATAATTATATAAGCAAGAAATAATAGTAATTAAGTAATCAGGAATAATTTAGAATAGAAAAACCAAAATAAAGGAGAGTCAGATATCAGAATCATGAATATTAAACTTAACTATTTTTATCTTCTTTCTTATTTTTATTTTATTATGTCATTTTTGAAACTTAAGATGATTAGGATTAGCATAACATTATATATTACTGTTGCATTATATAATATAACTTAGTGTTATATATTTAGTTATAGTCATATAATGCTGTTACTGTCACAATGTCATACAATCACATGTTACAATAGAATATAGTAAAAGATTATAGAAAGAAACAATATTACTACAATATATTTAATATATATTAACCTTATGAATAATATATAGTTTTTAGAGTAGATTAATGGTACTGTAATATGGACTATTAGCCTAATTGTTGTAGCAACCACTCACTGGAATGGCACTCATAGTTTGCTTACTTCAGCAAAGCTCTCAGATGGCTATCTTGTAGTGGGGATTACAAGAAAACTCGACAAGGAGCCCTCACTATATTATCCACTATATATATACATGGCTCCTGGTCTGTGCTACAACAATATCTATCCGGCCCTTAAGTCCATATGTCTTCCTCATGTCCTATTACTCATCCACATGTGTTTTTCTTAAGGCCACCATACTTCCTACATGTGCCCTGACATCATACCTTTAATCTCTGCTGTACATGTGCACACCATGAGGAACCATTGTCTCTTGATGTCACTCCTAACCCTAACTCCTTCTAGACCCTAAGTCCTTCCAGACTGTTCTAGCCTCTATCACATGACTTCCAGATCATGTGCTCTCCATCCGTTGTAGACTAATAATTACTACTGTCCTATATCTGTCCTAACCCTAACCCTACCTAAAGTCTATCCACACTCTTGTCTTATAACACTAATGTATATAAAGTAGATAAGTTTGCACTAGAAACTTTATTGAGTTCTCTTGTATTATCTTAATACTATCATATGGCAAGTCTACTAGTCCAGAAAATACATTCCCATAATAATATTGCTTTTCCAACATCTACTATCTAAGCCTACCTTTCTTATAACATGCTCTCATAGTAGTGATATAATAATCTAAGTATTTCATCTTCCATAATGGATATATTTCTATTCAACTTGATATTTCATGGCAGAATCAAGCTTTTATTAGTGTTCTATTGCTAAAATCTCCACTTAGGACAATAAGGGCTATACCACTGAAATCCTGAACATCTCCTATATCAATTCCTTATATATAAGTTGAATAGTTACACTGTAATTTGCTAATCTGATAATTGATAAAGATAACTTTTATGGAACTCAATCTTCAGTGTTCAATAGCAACATACTAATCAGTACTCACTTCTATCTTGGACTTCTTCCTCCTATCTGAAATTGCAACCATATGGCAGTCAGATAGTGCAGTATATAAGCTGAAGCCAAGATCATTCTACAAGTTCATATCTTCAAGCCAATTCTGCAAACTTTCATCTCTGGTATATGTTGTAGACTCAAAACCTTAGTGTTGGTAATGAGAATAAACCTTATACCGGGTTAATACAAGAGAACTCAATAAGGAGCTCCTACTCTATCTAACCACTATATATACTAGAAGTCCTGGTCCGTGCTACAACATTATATAACCGATCCTAAAGTCCATGCTCTGTCCTCATGTCCTATTACTCATCCACATGTGTTTTCCATAAGGCCACCATGCTTCTTACATGTGCCCTGACATCATACCTCCATTGTCCTACGTCATATCTCTTCATCTCCGTCGTACATGTGTACACCATGTGTGTACCATGAGGAACTCTTATCCCTTGATGTCATCTCCTAACCCTAACTCCATCTCTAGACTCTTCCCGATTCTTCTAGACTCTAAGTCCTTTCAGACTGCTCTAGACTTTATCACATGACTTCCAGGTCACGTGCCTATCTCCTAACCCTTTGTCCGTTGTAGACTAATAATTACCTAAGGTCCTAACCCTAACCCTAGTCCAAAGTCTGTCCACACTTTCGTACTATAACAGTATAAACTACATCTAATAATATGAGATTGAAAAAATATTAAATATAAAGAGCAAACCAAAGCATTTAGTAAGGTGGAAGAAGTATATAGTGAAAACACATGGAAAGATATGGAAAATTTAAAAAATACAAAAGAATTAGTAAAAAAGTTTCTCTACAAACTCTACTTTCTTGTGATCAGACTTTACCTACAACCACTTACTAATCTAACAAAGTCATGATAACTCAACAAAATTTCTATTAGATTAGATGTTATAGTCTGCAGCACAACTGATTCTATATACTGTAAAAGCCTGACTATGCATATTCATTGATTCTTCAACAAAGTTAGATTGTTATGAGATGAAGAAATGTGGGAAGAGATTTTCTTATATATTAGTGGAAGGACATTATTTTATTAGTCTATAGCAAGAGAAAGAAGGCACATGACCTGGAAGTCACATAATATTATGTCATAGAGCCTAGAGCAGTCTAGAAGAGCCTAAAAGGGTCTATAGTCTAGAAAAGTCTAGAAAAGTCAGGAAGAGTCTAGATGATGATGTTAAGGAGTATGTTAACTGCATTACTACCACATGGTGTACACATAGTGCACTTATGGATGACATATGGACTTTAGAGTAGGACACACAGTAGAAGTGTAGTCATAGCATAGACCATCTGTAAGAGTATATATAGGATAGCAATACAGCAAGGACTCCTTGTTGAGTTCTCTTGTAAACTCCACTACCTTATTTCCTACTGAGTGATTTATTGCTAGTGATCCTATTGGTCATTGTGACTAGTGGTTGCCACAATATAGATCCTACCATGGATTGTTGCCTAGTGTGTTACTGATGAAAGGTTTTACTTACAGGAAAACATGACAGTATCTGGTCTTGTGTTTTTTGACATCTATGACTAGTTTCCCTGCCTTTTTCACTGGAAATAATGTAAATTGGGTCAAGAACTAGGAAGGACCTCGATCTATGAGTGAGTTTGTTGGTTCACAGTGAACTTGAGCATATCTATTGCTTTCTATCATTTCTGCTGGAGTAATCAACAGTCAAAGATGCAACAGTCAAAGATATGGTGTGCAGATGTCAAGCTTCACTCACATTTTGCTCCCACAAATAAATATAGCATTTGCTATATGGTTATCATATGGAGCAACCATTTGAGACCCCATAATGCATATGTAAATATTGTAAACATTGAGTATCAACCTGTCCATCACTATTCAACAACACTCAAACATAGCAGAATCACTGCTACACAATCAAAGTGTATCCATTATTCAAATTTCATTGGCCTGGAAGGTTCATAAGCGGAAAATCTTTCCCCATATACTCTGTCTGAGGCAATCCATTAGAAGCTGCCATCTATTAAATGACTAGAATACTCACATAGTGCTGAAAATGAACTGTTTTCCCAACATTCAATATCTCCTCAACTCCATCAGTAACTGTGATAACTAGGCTAGATCACCTAGTCGTTGGATTTCCACTAGCAATTAGACTAATTGTTAGTACAACAGTATCCATTGCACAGGCCCATCAAAAGAGTACCTACTGCTTTGTCAATTGGTTTTCGGAGACTTTCGCAGTGATGGCCAAGAGTATAGGTTTCAGTGGGCCACCAGTTGTGTGTTGCAGAATTGTTGTAAGAGTGCACATTTTCCTGCTTTTGCCGCAACTCTAAGATAGGACTTGTTTTTGTTTGAGTCAATCTAATCATCTAGTTAACAACTGGTTTGTATTTCACTCCATCAAGAGCAGCCTAAGGTCAGAGGCTGTTGATACCAATACTTGAGTTTTCTCTCAGCTTTGAGACCTTCAAGGATCTGCCACATTTGCTTCAACTCTCCAGGTGCCACTATATAATGATTATTGAGTTCTGAGATGAATCTGAGTTTTTGCAAAGAACCATCAATACAAGCATGAATTTTATCCAACAAAAGTGGTTGATTCTCATTATCCTGAGAAACTTTCTGCAAAATGTTACCAGACAATGAGAGACCTGTTCAATCTTCTGCACGCATGCTTTGACATCATGTAAACCTTATCTTTCGGAGCCCCAGCTCACTTGTTGTACAGTATCAATATGGTTGATACCATTCTATAAAGCAGGTCTCTCTTTCTCAATAGTATCTTCACTTTCATTGATACTTGTTCTACTATTCCAAGCAATTGAAGTTCCGCCAAGCAGGTCAAATGACTGAATCAGTATAATGTTGTGACTAGCTGGAGGTAAAGACAATCTGGTACTACATCATTCTATGGCTTTATTGGCAAGTGGAAGGGTGATCTCGAAAAATTGATGGGTTAGGTTAAGAGAGTACTAAAGCACAACAAATAGAGCTATATATTCTAGGACTAGAGCCCTCTAGTGCAATGCAAGCATTCACTCTCTTATAAAAATATATACTAGGACTGCTCAGAGATTCGAATGATCTATGAAGCCATCTCTCTAGAGAAAAAAGCATTTAACCTGGAGTTCAGTGTGAATGAGATAAGGATGTTTGTTTATGAATGGGTCTTTTTATTCTTTCTACTACAACTAGATAACATGGAATCTGTCATCTGTCATGAGATCTTTTTTTAATTTTTTTTAAATCAACAATTTATTATATGGGATGTGGTAGTAGACCATGGTATCTACAACATAGCTACTTAAATAACAACAGAAAAAGATAAGGAAGAAGGATAAAAAGAAAAAGGAAAATTGTAGGCAATATTATTTTATACTAAGTAAGACAATATCAGTAAAACTGCTATCAAGTAATGCCTTTATGGAAGGAAAATGCTTCTGGATTGAACTTGAGGAAAGTGATGATGTTTTTCAATGAATCCCTTTTGGAGTTCTAATAATTCCTGAACTGTCTACAACCATTTAGGATGTGATTTCTTGATTTGATTGGGTAGTCTTTACATGGACAGGTGAAGGATTCTTTGGAAAAGAATCTGAGGTGAATATCAATATTCATCAATTAGAGCATGATTTGTAATTGTTCTGTTGAATGTCTGATGTGTTTAAGCCAAGCACTACCTTTTGAATAAGTGGGCCTAGTGGGTAGATTGTCATCATCATTTAAGTCTAGGAAGTTCTTTCCCTTATAGTTCAATGCTTGAAAAGTTATTTGCCAGTTTTTTAAAAGTGAGTTGTATTCTTCTTTTTTGCTAAATTCCTATGAGAACTTGCATGGAAAAATAGGATTAATTTTCAGCTGTTTGGTTCCTTTGTCAACTACCAAATCAGAAGGCCACTTGTCACTGCTAGGGTAATTCTAGAACACAATGGAGTTATTAAAGCTTTGTTAAAAAAGACTCTGAGATCTTGAGATATGGCAATGGAATACAGTTAAAATAGGGAAGTAAATGAATCAAACTTCATTCAGCTTGTATCTCCACAACAATTAGACTGATTTTCACAAACTAAGTTGTACTGAAAAGCCCCAAATAAGAGCTATTCATACATATGTAGGATATACAAAAGTGACAACAAATAACTGAGATATCAAGCCATCAGTAACTGTAAAAGTTTTATCAGCTAATATCTCATGAACAGCTGAATGGATTCACATGATTGAACTTGTATTAGAAAACACTTATCAAATGGTTTCTAATGATGTATAATACATCATATGGAGATTAGTATTCATAGAGATACAAGCATATCAATGTAGTGACATAATTAGTTATCTTTTAAAATTAGCCTGACATCTGCTATGACAGATAACAGCCTCAATTAGGTATGAGTTTTGATTATGTGATGGAAATAGCTTGTACACAGACTATCACTATTTTGCATATATACTTTTGTATCTAAGGATTAGATCTCAGACTTAACAATATTATTTATTATCAGTTTTTATTCTTTATCATCTGTATTGATCTTAATCATCACTGTCATCATTATCAAACTTTTGAATCACTTCTAAACCTCTGAGAGTGCATCCAAGGTTTAGATATCACAAATAAGTGAGTAGTTCATTTTGTGATATCTGAATAGCTTAGTTAATTTTATATCTAATTGAAAACAATTCCACTTCAGTGAAAGTAACATCCATCACATGGTAAATTGTTTTGGTGAGAATGTTTTAATTAAAGATTTTGCTGAGGTTATTTCAATAAGTATTTTTAGCTTCCATGTTCTTGTAGCTCACTATATAAAAGGAAAATTGTTAGGGAAATTATCTACTAATTGAAAGCCTAAATAAAGTTCTTTGTAAAGACTGTCAAAGAAAGAGAAAACTTTATTTAAACAATTGTTAGTATCCACTATCAAAATCTTGATTTTGGAGTATTTTTTGTATGTAAGATGACTCATGGAAAAATAATGGGGTTTAACCTTCTTAGTATGATATTTATTTAGAAGAAGGTTTAGAGTATGTTACTACAGTAAAGATATAGCTCTCAGATAATGTCTTCTACTGATTTTATTAAGATGAAGGTAAATATGAATGAGATCCACTATAGCTTCAACTTCCCATATGGTAAAGTGTGAAAAGTATCTGTAATCTATAGTACTACTCTTTATTGCATTTTCTTTAATTCTTTGAGAGAATAGAAGAGAGGTGCTCCTTTGTAATACAACAATTAGAAACCATAAAGTATAATAAACATGATGGATGTTCTATAGAGTAGTTATATTTGTGAAGATAACAAATCTCTTGTGGAATTCCCCAACATTTTCATGCCTTTAATGGTAGACAGAGCTTTGTTGGCATAGAAGTGAATATATTGATAAAAAGAAAGTTTCCTATCAAAATAAAACCTAAGTATCTCCACTTGTCCTTTGGTCACAAAAGAAATCCTCTCAATAGTCCAAGGTCTAATAGAGGGAATTCATCATTCTTTGTCAATCTAGAAAAATAGAAGATCTCTGATTTGTTATGTTTGATCCTAAGCCCAAACTGTTTGAAAAGAGAAGAAATAATGCTGTAACTACAAAATAAATTTATGTTTTTTCTCCTGAGAAATAAAGAGACTATCATCAATGAATGAAAGAGTAAAAACAGAAATAAAAGATAAAAGATTTTTTGTTCTTTTCTCAAAAATATAAAAAATTAGGACAATATAAAGTATAGATAAAATAGGAAAAAGAGCTGAACCTTGATCTATATCTACATCTACTCTAAATAAAGAAGAGACAAGACTGTTTCATACATATTGGGTTTATCTGTCAATTAGATAATTGGAAAAGAAGATGGAAATTCTAGAATTAAATCCTGCTTTGTCCAAAATTAATGGAAGAAGATGGTGGTTGAGTGATGGAAAGAACTAAGCTATGTTAAAAGCCAGTATGCTTATGTGTAGACATTTTATCTATCCAGCATATATTAAATGGGTCAAGTATAACCCTATGTCTAGAGTAGATTATTGCTTCAAGCCTCCTAATTGGTTTAGATAAACAAAATTAGAGATAATTGAATGGATTTGAAGCCTTTTGTTAATAACTTTCTCTATAAGTTTTCCAAGTATGTTGAGATAGACAATGGAATAAAATACTTTCAGAAAGTCATATATTAGTTTATTTGGTTTGGAGATAATAATTACTATTAATTTTCTAAAATATAAAGGCTAATAGTCAAGATTGATATATGAATTAGTGATATTGACAAAATTAGTAATATATTTATTATCAATTATCAAAACCTTAAGATAGTTCCAAGAAATGTAATTATATTCTAGAGTAAATAAACTACTGTATTTTTTGATGTTATTAGTAAATTTGGCTTTAGAAAATGGCAGCCACTTAGATTGAGGTTATAAAGGGATTTTATCAAGTAAATGGAAGTTGATATATTAACCTTGAGCAGAATTGAAAGTTTGATAAAGAGCTTACCAAAGATTGTTTGGTTTAATGCACAGATGTTCATTAAATTTGATAGCTTTAGTAGCTAGTAGCCTACATTTCTTGACCCAGTTAATAAGGTCCTATATGTTGTGGCAACCACTAGACACAAAGTCCAATAGTTACACAAGCAAGTAAAGCTCTCAGTAGGCAATTAAGTGGGGAAAATCACAAGAGAACTTGACAAGGAGTCTCTGCTAAATTAGAGTCCTTTATATACAAAACATGCTTGGTCCATGCTACCAATAATTAAGCCTGTTCTATTGTCCATACTGCAATCTCATATCTGCCTCATTCTCTAGTCAAGGCCACCATGTTCTAGGCCTATGTTGTTATATCATGTGACCTGTCATGTGACTGCGGTATCACATGCCTCTTCATCATTCAAAATAAAAATACAAGAAAAGAAAAAGAAAATTGTTAGTGTTCAAGCGTCCCATAACACTATAGCCTCCTATTCTTTGACATGATTTATTGAATTTATTTATTGAAGAATGTAATTTTAGTTCTTTTGACTATTCTCTTGAATTTTCTCTAGTCAGATCTTAACCTGGATGTGTGATATTCTCTACTATGCTCTTTGTTCTACCATACTTTAGAATTTTTAGTAATTTTGACACATTTTGAATACTTAGTCCAAATATTTTCTATAATAGATATGAATTCTTGTGTTATTTTTTCTAGCAAATTGCTATTTGGGATGTTATTAGTGTTAATATTATCTATTTTGTTCTTTAGCTCAATAACAAATTCTTTCTTTTCCTCACTATTCTTGATAATGGTTCAATACTTGTCTTAAATGAACTTTTCTCTTATGATGATATTGACTGTTAATAGAATGTGGTTGGAAGAACTTTGTAAGTCCAGTAAGATTGTGTGAGTATTAATTTCTTCTAAATTGGCCTGAAGAAACATCAAATCAATCACTGAATTGAATTTACTAGGGTTGTCAGCACATCTTGTAGGAACTTAATTGATAGGTATAGATAGCTTTAAATCAGTGACTTCTCTAAGGGTTAGCATATGTTAAGTGGTGAAGATATGATGGGTCCTAGTCATTATCCCTAATATTAAAGTTGTCTATCATGATGAGAATGTTATTCAGGTTTATCTTAATATCCTTTAGATATTTCAAGGTTATTTGATAATTGTCAGAGTAAATTTTAATAATGAATCAAGTAATGCTGCAATTAAAGAACAATATAAGATTGATATCTCTATAGTTGATAATATTCTTTCTGGGCAAGAATTGTAACTGGAAGAGTCTTGTATTGATACATATGATGACCCTTGGATGATCATTCATATTGACTGATTGTCTTGAAAATATAATCTACAATAAATGATTGGGGATACTTATGATTTCTTCATCTTCTTTAGATGATGAGTAAAGAATGGTTTTAATGAAAAACCATAGATATTCTTGAATAATTAAATTTTGATTGTTTTCTAGAATGATGTCAGTGAGAACACAGTTCTTTCAAATGTTCTATGAAAAAAATTTTAGGTTTTCTAAAGTTACTACTCTTTATTAAAACAATGTTTCTAAAATGGACATGTATTACTATCTGCTTGATGTTCTCCTTTGCAATTAATATACTTGAAGAAATATAAGCAAGGTTCACATTTTTTATTTTGAGTTTAGGAGAGTTAGTCTTGAAATTTGCCTTATAATACCATGCCATCTTCCTAAGGTATTTTATCTTGTAGAAGCTGTTGTACTTGACATATTTAAACTCATATACATGATATGTGAAAGTTGTATATCCTCATTTCCAACAATTCTTATATTGAGGAATACCCAGGTTTATATTGGTTTCTTCAATCATTGTGATGTGGTATCTGACATTGAAGCATCTATTGATGAGGTTTTTTGCTCTAGTACTACTTTGAGAGTCCCAGATATTGATCTAAATTACAGCCATATTTGATTTGGAAAAAGCTTTGATAATTTGGGGTCTAGAAACAAGAATAGTGTTATTAAAAATATGAGTACTTTTGATTACCATTTCAATGATATTTGTAGAGACAGAAAAATTAGTATCTTCAATAAAGTAAGAGATACTTAAGATTTTTAGGTAGGATTTCAATTAGGGAAGCCTAGAGCTTATGACTTTATTTAAATCTATATCATTCAAATTCTTTATGTACTTCTCAATTGTGCTCATGTTTAAAGTCAATGTTACCTTGTTTTTTTTTTTTTTTTTTTTTAAAATCAAAAATTTATTATTTTTTGCTAGAGGGCTGACCGTGATAGCTATTTCATAACTATGTAAAAAAGAAAAAAACCCAAAGGAGAAAAAAAAAAAAAAAAA
>Ga0157364_1001674_pt1 | contig 19287 bp, 14 predicted proteins | sample AttsexASBM2_FD_111476 | JGI IMG/M metagenome (GOLD analysis project Ga0157364, IMG submission 111476) | Fungus gardens microbial communities from leaf cutter ant in Ribeirão Preto, State of São Paulo, Brazil - Atta sexdens ASBM2 | ecosystem: Host-associated > Fungi > Mycelium > Unclassified ...
CGCGTACAAGTCGTACAGAATCGCACATCTGTTTCTATCGAAATTTAGATTCAAGTCATCGTACGAATCACATGCCAAATTTAGGTAGAGTTTCGATTGATTAATTTACAGTCATCGAATCGACTTTTATCCTCGGACTTGACATTTTTTCGACCTGTTTGCATAGCGAAAATGACATAGCGCGGCTTCTCGAGCTGAATAATCATCTTGATGGCCCACAAATACTTGGTTGTGCTCTGCAAGAGCGAAAACTCATACAAATCCCATGAGCGAAAAACCATGAGTAGAATATATAAGGAAATCTGAATCATTATGTATTAGTGCGTATATGTATATGCGGTGTGCGTGCGTGCATGCGTGCGTGCGTGAATGCGTGCGTGCGTGCGTGTGTGTATGGGGGGGCAGGGGAGGGTCAGCGAGGGGGAAGTGCATATAGACGTTAGAGTCCCCGCAGCGCAGGGACGTCGTAGGGAGAGATGACGAGAGAGGGAAAAGCGCATTACCGGGAGAAGGGGTTTACTCTCTCTCTAATCTATTATCTTCTCTTTCCCACCTGTTGTAGAATGCATTTCTCTCTGTCCCATCCGTTATAGTCCTATTATTCACACTCTCTCTTCCTCCCATTGCGCTCTCTTTTTCTTTTAAGATTTAATTTTATTAAATAAATATGATATTTTGAAATATGACTTAACAATTATAATAATATTTTTATTAATGTAATTAAAAAAGCGCGCTTTCTTATCTAGTAATTTGAAGTTGAGAAAAAAGATATTAGGAAGGAATGATAGAAATGATAGGAATGAATCATTTAGAAGACTGAGTAATATGTTTAATACATTTATTTTTCATGTAACGCAGCGTATACAATATTATCTAACGTGTAAGCTATTACACAAGTTCACATTCTATAATAGAATTTTTATCATAAATTTTATACAAAATATTAATAATAAATATAAATTATAGATATAAATTTGCAACATTTTGCATCAATTGGATTGATTAGTAATACAATTTACAAATAAAAAAGTCATAAAATATTTAAATTTCTTAACACTGTGAGTATATTGACACAGTTCAAAGTATACATGTTCGACACAATGTTCAAATACAAACATAAAAAGAATGGTTTTTGGTGCAAGCACGTACCATGTAATGATATTTTTACATTATATTCATTACCAATTTTAACAAGTTCTACAATTAAATCTTGAATCGTTAGAGAGGAGGAAACAGTTGACTGCACTAATCGTTCAACATTTGCACGTCTCTCAATGAACGCCTTCCATGTCGTATGAGGCAAGATTATGCGATTGCCTCGATTATCAATCACAATTTTTACATAGGACATAAATCCCACGCTGATGCCAGATATTTATAAACTGTAAGTGTCAATGCGAATCTCCTTCTCAAAATATAAGGTAAATATGACAAGATATCGAAGATGTATAAGAAGATGTGCTGTTGAAAAGAAAAAAGAATATAGATAAGTAGAAAAAATGTATAACATATACTAAAAGCATGTAAACAAAATTTTATATAATTGAACACAAATTTATTGTCCCTCGCATGTTTCACCTCCTGTTTGAATTGGAACGTAGTAGTTCATCTTTTTGCTGTATATTTTCAAGAGCTTTTTACTATTCGATTTCCTTTGAGACTAATATGATAATGACTAATACGATAATTAGCTGGGCTCTTCTTTTAAACAGTGTTCCACTTTATATATATCTCAAAATAGAGAGGATTTTTTCATTTTCAATCCTACGTCAAATTATGCAGAGACACATGTTATAAGAATGCACTTTGATCATATCGAATCTTTTTTTTTATCTATAGGAATCGGCGCCGACAACAACGATAAAGTCTGTCTGTTCCCATTCTCTTCTCGAAAATGCATTTTGGATAGTATATCAAATGTGGAATTTACTTATCTTAACAACTATAAATATGAAATCACATTATTTTTTAAATCACATTACTCACATTATTTTTCAAACATATTTCAAACTATACAATAGTTCATATCATAAGAATGCACTCTGACGAAATGTTTTTATCTATTGGTTCGACGCCAATAGCAGCAATAAAGTTTTATCTGTTCCCATGCTTTCTTTTCAAAATTTTTCAGCGTATCTTTTCGACCACGATAAAAAAATCATCTCTTCGGAAACATATTCAAACATGTTAGAACGTGTAGCATATAAAAAAAAAATGATTCATCTTCGGTATAAAACAAAAAGATTTTCTTTTGGGAGCACATTTTGATAGCATTGAGTTTATTCAACGTTATATCGGTATTATATCAGTGTGTATGTGTGTGTGTGTGTGTGTGTGTGTGTGTGTATGCTTAATAGAAAAATGGATTTTGCATCTCATGAGGATGAAGTGATGGATGAAGAAATAAATAATGAACATGAAGAAATGTCTGAACAGGAAATGTCCGATGAAGATGCTCTATCAAGTGTTTCAACAGTGACATGAGAATGATGATGATAAAATTGAATAATATATCGAGCTCAAGTAAACGCCTTAAATCCTGTGAAAAAAATGTGTTGCATTGAGTTCTACTGAAAGTTATGGAAGATATTGCTCAATATGCATTGTAGAAATAAATGATCAATTTTCAAGTCTTCGTGCCGTTTGAATACATGATACCAACATGATATGTACAATTCTCGGAGGATATTTCTGTTCGGAATATAAAAATTTACTTTATCAAATAATACCTTGTAAAATGTGTCTTATTTGCACACAGTGATACAAGGTGTTGTAAAAGATACAAAAATAGACTAAAAATATACATTTTCAAAGCTTTTTTTTTATGAAAAGACTGTGAAAAGAGGATATAATATGAAGCAAACGGAGCGTGAATTGATGGAGCAAGTCGCTTAGTTGAATACGCGAGAATAGTACATTGCATGGGAACAGCGTTGCGATGTGTTTATCAAATCGCTAGAAAAACAGAATCGTGTTAAACGTTCACGATTATCGATTGAGATCAAACAATCGTTGATCGTTCATATCGCGACTCGAAAGTTTTAAAGATTCAGTGCGTGAGAGAGTGCAAGATCGTTTTGTGCAAGTGGATACCGAGTACAGTGCGGGACTCCGATGAGATCTCCGCGAGATAGATACGGCATTCGAAAGCCGTACATACTGACCGGTGCCATCATAACTCAAACTCTAGACATATCGAGTCTCGCCAATTTCTAAAAGACGCGAGTGAAATTTTACTGGAACGTATGTGAGACATTATGCAGAAACATAACTCTATAAAGATAAACACTGTATTCTATAGTGAATTCATAACAGGTGATAAATGCGCGAATAAAAGTATCATCACAAGAAATTATGAACTCTTCTATATGTCTGATTTACAAGAATGATACGCGTCGCGCGTCATCAAGCTTATCCTAGCATCGCTAGAGAAAATCTAGGAACGCGATAGCGAGTGGACGCTGTCGTATGACGTATCCTGAATTTGATTCTCAATGTGAACAAATACAATCCATTGCATGCGAGTTGTCATATTGAGTTACTGCGAGAGATTAAGATAAAGAAAGCAGTAATCAATGTGCAATCCGTGGACAATGCGTGCTTCACGTGGTCAGTGATTGCCGCTCTACACCCGGCTAGAAGTAACACAAATCGGGAATCCTCATATCAGCATTATAATATCATACTAAATCTCCAAGGCATTTCAGTTTCCGATGACGTTGAACCAAATAATAAAATTCGAAAATCAGAATAATATCTCCGTATCAACGTGTACAGTATCGAAGAACAGAAAAAAATTCTTCTTCACAAAAATTGCGACTAGCCGAAAGAGATATGTACAAGCATGTTAATTTGCTGTACATGCAGGATCCACAGGACGCAGGGCATTTTGCGTTGATTAAAGATCTGTCCCGCCATGAAATCGCAAATTACTAGATCCAAGAATAAGAAATATTTCTGCGATCGATAAGTATAATAAGAAAAAAAAATCGATAAAACAATATTAAAAGAAACAGTAGTAAATATAATAATAATTTTGTATGATCTTTTCAGATGTCTACATTACTTCAATACAAATGAAAAATTACAGTCAGTAGATACTCAGTAGACTGCGGTAAAATGAATGACTGCGTCATCCGATTGCCTAGCGAGGATGATAAGTGGCTGAGTTTCAACAACTATTGCAGGAAGGAGTGCATCTCATTTGTGATCTACGCCGACCTAAAGTGCACATTGGAAAAAATGGAGAGAAATGAATAAGTCTGTGCACACATATCAGCAAGGTATTCAATATCGAATATTAATGGTTTTTATGGTGGTTTTTATTTATCAATAGTGCCATCATGACTAAATTCATTGAGCTTAGAGCGAAAATATACGCTTTATGTGTATAAGGAAAAAAGGACATGAAAAAGGTAAAGAGTGTTAACAGCAACGTTGTGGCAAGATCTATAATGTTCGAGGATTAAACTCGATGCTTGAACGATGCAATCGAAATGTCGCGCAGGCAATCGTGCATTAAATTAAAATTGCACGAGGTATACACGATTTCAAAAACAAAAATCGCTCTAAGTCCGCATGATGATAAGCGATATATCATGTCAAGTTCCATTGATACGCTGCCATGGGGACATTACCGGTGTACTAGTAAATAAATTTGTATATAGTATGTATATATAGTATGTATATATAATATATATATATATTTAATAAGTATATTTTGTACATTATGTTTAATATGTATATTACGTATAATATGTATAGCATGTAATTATGTACATACGTATGTACACATGTATAACTATAAAATGTATATATGTATAAATGTGTATGCATGAACGTTTGTATAAATGTATGTATAAATGTATGAACGTACGTATGATGTATGTATGTACGTATGTACATGTGTAATGTATAATATATTTATATTTAATATATTTACATAGGGAAAAAATAATTAAACAATTTGTAATAAATTTTATAATAAATTTTATTTTTTTTTTATTATATTATCCAAGAGTTGAATTATCAAATCCTAGCCATTTAACATAAACCTTGTGTCCTTTTTTACGCAACACCTTTTTAACTAGATATACGTCGGGATTAGCAACTCATATGCAACTCATAGAATCATAGAATCTTTTAGACCGATTTTTCGCGGTAATCTTCCAGAAGATACGTGACAGAATTAGTTCTATGTATGTACTTTGATGTATGTACTTTCTAAACACCTCCGTAGTCCAATTTGGGGTGTAACCTTTCTCAAAGATCGTCTTGAATTTATTCACACATACCGAGTTACCATCTTTGAATCGCGGGAATGCGATGGCCTTTATGCTATTGTACACAGTGTTAAGAGTTTGTCGTAGAAGTCACATCGATGGATCGCATACTAATAGTTCGATGCTTTCGCACGTTGTACTCCGATATTAGACGCGTAACAAGTCGCTCCATTTATAATTGTGGGTAAATTGTTTCCACATATCGTTTTTCAACATATGATGGAATTGTTCGACGACTGACGCCTTCATTATGGAATATGTTGAATAATGATTTATGTTGTGTTTTTTCAAGAGTATTTGTATGTTTACTTTGTAAAATTTTTTTCCCTATATTTGCAAATTTTTCATCTTCCATCGTCTCGAATTATCTTTGCAATCGCTGTAGCCATCTCAATTCTATTTTTTTTTAACGGTACAGCCTATACCTACTTACTCAACACGTCGATAACGGTGAGAATATGTTAGTAACCTTTATTGAATCGTGTGTAAGGGCACCTCTCACATCAGCCACAGGTCATCTTATCCGTAAATTATGACGCGTCTGCGTGGAAAATTTTTTCTCGCCGGAGCGTGAAGTTCTTCCACTAGTCGCCACTTTTCGAGATTTTTCTTCTCAGACACGTTTTATTTTTTTATCGTGGTATAATGCGCAAAATATTACAAAGATCTAAACATTGTTGGTTGATTTCGACTAAAAACGATTGCGGATCCTCATTTCAATTTATAATCAAGTCAACTTCATGAAGTTTCTTGATAATAGATAAGATTTTGTTATCGATTATAAGATTATGTATCGTGGACATTGTGACCTGCCGGACGCGAGGCCTCAAGCAATCGGAGATAATCTATTAGCTCATTAAGATCGTCTTAATGAACATAATCGATTTTATTGTCATTTAGGATCATCATGTGTGATATTATATCTTTTCCAACACTTTTACCTGGCTTGTTGTTTAGTTTTCAGACGCATGGTATACGTTCCAATTTGTATTTTATCTGATATCAAGAGTGTGTTATTATATTCTTATATTTGTATCCTTTATTACCCAATTTTGGATTATCCGCTTTATGACTGCGCGCATTCGTTGCTAATAATATACTTTTATATGTTAGTTTATTATTCTCTGTGTAAATAGTGTCATCGGGAATTCTTTTGAAAATTAATTCATACAACCCAGGCGTATCTTTGAACTTTACTCCATCTACGATCACAAAATCATTCGTGTCTATATCGAATTGTTTATCACCGAGTATCGTACTGTTCTCACTGAAGTATATGCCATAAACGTGATCGATCATCTTTTCTCTGTCACCACCGAGAAGCATGTTTATGTATTTTTGTCCAAGTGGTCCCAATTGATTATGCAACTTTTCGAACTTGTCGCGTTTGCAATGATCGTTTAATTAACGTTTCAAGTGGCTCATTGGTCGTTTCATAAACGTCTTCGGCTGATGGAACGTGTGAACGTTCGTATGATAATTTATGTGATTCAGATGACACATATTAGAATCCAACGTAACTTTCGATTCTTGTATACATTGCTTTTGTTTAGACAACGATGTTAATTGAAGCCATGAATTATCCATTCTGAAATTATCGTTATGATCATCATCATTATCATGTTCATCATCGTCTTTTTCATTTTCTTCTGGTTTTCTTTCCTTAATATTTCTATCCTTCGCAATATTAGCTTCTTTCTTAATCGATTGAGAATTTTCATCAGCAATGTTTTCGACGATCTGTTTTAAAGGTCTACAATGGGTTTAAAGTGTTTCTCCAACGCTATATCTTCCTCTATTTTACCGGTTTTTAAAACATGATACTTTTTATTGATACGAATCGAATTATTCGTTTTTGCAATTCGTTTTTGCTATTCTTGAGTTTTTTGTTGTTATCCATGTTGCACTATCCATGTTGCACTGTTGAAGGAAGAGAACGTTTCGTAGTTGACGCATCGACAACGACTAATCATTAAGGTAAACTCATTAAATCCTTTTCTGTATCGCTCATTTGTAAACGCATTGTCTTTATCTATTACTACGAATCCACTTTTGTTGCCAACAGCAACACAATTCGCAGAAATCCTTGTAAGACATGTCGGTGTTTACGTGAGCATTATATACATGTTTCAAGTTGGTACCATCCTGTTTTAATAGGATCAACAAATTTGCATTATCGCGTATGAGATGCTTTAATATCTTTGCATATGTTTGACACAGATAGAAGCAACGTCCGCGTGACGGCCCGTCATAAAATACTCTCTGATCGCATCTTGTTTGTCGCATACTACATCATCGAAGACAAAAATGGAGTTTGAAAGCGCCTCATTTGATGGAACTACATCGCCATTATTGGAAAACGTAAAATAACCGATTTCTTCAATCGATGTCAATAAATTCTTCAAATATCGATATTTTGGTTGTTACTGACTTCGAGTACATATACACATTCTCGAAGCGTAAGCCATGTGAATTTTCCAACAAACTTATCAACACATTTGTTTTACTATAGTTCGATGGACCGCAGATAACACCGCGTATAGAAATCGGTAGCATGTTTCCATGCTTATGTACTTCTTTTTCAGTCTGTACTTTATTGTCGACATTAATCACTTTGATCGTTTGTGATTGTCGCATGAACTTCATATCTTTTCCCTTCACGATATTATACAAATTAAAAAACGGATCGAGGGAAAATCTATTTATAGAAGCGCGCAAAGAGATCAGTATTCAAAATGCTTCTTGTCGGATAACTGTGATGTATATAGTTTAACCGCCAAAGAATTGAAATATATACCGAAAATTATTTTACTACGAGAATTTAAGAATTACATAGATCAATTGTGGGACAGATTACCCGAGCATATAAAGGCTGATTCAGAGATTCAGTAACATCATCGGTGCTTGAAACATTATAATTTGCCCAGCCATTGATCGCATATCGATGGCGTCATTTATAAAAAAATGTAGCGATCAACAAAAAAAGGGCGGTTTTTTAAATCACGCAATAAACGCTTCCAATCGAGTTGCATATCAATTTTGTGGATCAGGTACACATTTAGAAAAGAGATTGACTAAAGGCGATCGAGGTATTAATCCATTGGACGCAGCGTGATCACGACATAGCTTATTTGCGGAGCAAAGATCTCACAAAACGACACATAGCTGACAAATCTCTAAGGAGGCGCGGAAACGAATTATCGTGAAAAATTCGACTCTTGGAAAGAGAGCTGCTGCTGTTTGGGCGGCTATAAAAACCAAAACGAAAATTGGGCTTGAAAACAAAAAAAAAGAAGAAAAATCTGATGAAAAAACGAATACTATCGATAATAAAACGTGACATCATACCTATTATACCGCTATTGGGAATTGATCGGCGGCGCGGCAGGAGTAGCAAAAGCTATAAGTGATAATAAAACCGCGCAACGTCAGTTGGATGAATTGAAACGTCACAATCGCGTCATAGAAGGTCATGAAATTTACCTCGCTCCGTACAAACATGGATAAGGAGTCTCAATGAAAAAAATTTTTTTTAAAAATTCAAAAGAAACAATAAAAATGCCAAAGAATATAATTACCAACATGTAACTGCAACAATTGGCAAAACATATGCATATTCCACATTTTAGAGATATTTTTATACTACTTTACCAGGGGGGAGTGTATCGAAACGAAAGTGGCATCGAAAATTTGAATAATGCCGATGAACCAGGTACTCATTGGGTGGTGTACGCGAAGCGAAGAGATCGTGTTGTTTACTTTGATAATTTCGACAATCTTCGACCGCCGAAGGAATTGGTGCGATATTTGGATGTAATGCAGATCGAGTATAACCACATACCTTATCAATATTACGATCAAAGTAATTGTGGACAACTGTGTCTACAGTTTTTACAGACAATTGATGATCAATTTAAGAATTGACATTACACTCTTTCAACTCAGTATTCATTCAAACATGTCACTGATATTTACGCTCAGTAAGAGTAGCGTCCTCGCGGCCTGCTACTTTCCGGCCGTAGATTTGAATGATGGCGATTACGAGCTCGATGTGACGAACTTTGAAAGCTATCATACGATATCTAATGCAGCCCTGCAAATCATTCTCCGCGAAATATAGCAACTACATAAGGAACAGGCATTCAAACAGGCGGAGCTGGTTTTACCATTTGCGGCGATTTTACAACGACAGGATGCGGAGATCCATTCACTGTAGGAGAGTTTACGAGGAGCGTCCGTATCGAATAACCGGTTAAGTCTCCTCATTCTTGAGATCGCGAATTCGCGTACTGCTTCTTGTCGTCATGCCGCCGGCGAAGACCGCTCCGTTTTTCATTCATGAATGTTGTGATGTGCGTGACTCCGTCGCGAAAGGAAATGGGTTTCAAGTTAAAGCCGGATACGTTCGACAGTACTATGCTTATACGCAAATTCTTTTCTCAATTCAGTTTGATCGCGCGTGCGAACGGTTGATCTAAAGAAACAAAAACTGCCGTTTTATACTATTTCCACCAACTAGAATAACAATAATAATAAGGAATTTGTTTAAAACAGGTATGAAAATCAGTAATGAGAAAGAATGTTGGGAATGTGATAAGGAGGATCACTTTCGCTCCGACCGGGCACGACGGAGACGAGAAACAAGGAATAGTCCAGCTGATCGGGGCAAGCTCGACTAAAGTAGAAATAATTCCGAAAAATAATTGTTTTATGGTTAACCAATGTTCTTGTATGACAATGTATGTACTAATGATTATTCTTTCAGGTTTATAAAATTGAAAATAAAAATAATTGTTAACGACCAATTATTTGATTGATAATTTGTGTGCTAATCTATATCTTTTCAAGATGAATAGAATTAAGCATAATTTGCGGGAATTTTGCTATAAGGGTGAGGCAAATGATAAACCTTGTATTTTTAGAATCGATACAGGCTTCGATATTTCCATAATAAATCAAAGATTTATCGAATTGGATGTATTAAGAATAGAAATAAATAATTGCAATATCACCCCACGGGGGAACAGATTATAGTCAAATCATAATCAAAGTTCGATTTGCAAAATATTCTCTGAAAGTTTCAATGTTGATTGTTAAAATAAACAATGATTGTATTTTAGTAATCGATTTTCTCAAATTATTTAATTTGCAAAATATTTTTGATTTCATTTTTCTCAATTCATTTGCTGAAAATAATGCTAATTTTGATTATTACCGCATTGAACATGTTGTTACAGTGCCGTCGAGTTTAATTCGAAGGAAACTCTCATTATTTAAATGAATCTGAAAGAGAAAGCTTTGCCAATTTTCTAAATGAATTTAGCGATGTATTTGCTAATGAGATTTTTGCAGGAAATTGTAAGTGCTCGGAGAGCACATGATAAACATGTAGGATCCTTCCCCCATAAAGCAGGCTTCTCGACATACCAATACAAATGAGAAGGGAAGTGAATAAAATTATTTCGGAAATGAAAGATCAAGGAGTTATTGAAGAATCTAATACTTCATGGACCTGTGATGTTAATTAAAAAAAAGAATGAAACAATAAGGTTTTTTGTGAACTATTGCAAGATAAATGCAATACTCATAAATGATTCTTATCTATTATCCAGATAGATGATATCCTCGATCAATTAGCAGGTAACGTTTGGTTCACTATTTTAAATTTAAAAAGCGATTATTGGCAAACAAAAGTTTGTCTGGAAGATAGAGAGAAAACGGCATTTTCGGTTGATAATAGTTTATGGCAATTTAGAGTTATGCCTTTTGGTTTATGTAATGCTCCTGCAATACTTGAAAAAGTAATGAAACAGATTTTAAAAGAACTTCTTTATAAAGTTTGTTTAGTTTATCTCGACGATATAATCGTTTTTAGAAAAAGCTTTGAGAAAATGTTATTAAATTGTAGAAAGATTTTTCTCCGGTTAAAGGAAGTAAATTTGAAGATAAATTTAAAGGAATGTATTTTTTTTAGTGAGGAAATTAAATACTTAGGTCATGTAAACAGAGGGGACACTACAGGTCCAAAGAAATTAAGTGCTGTGAGGATTGACGAGGAAACTTCTTAAATGTTTTTTATTCCTCAGAATAAAAAACATTTAAGAAATTTCCTCGGGTTCTTATTATCAAAAATTTGTAAAAGAATTTTCTTTTTTGGCAAAGTCTCTTTTTCTCTGCATTAACGGAAAACGGGATTGAATTTGTTTAAGAGGAGAGACATCAAAGTTCTTTCGACGAATTGAAACAGGCCTTAACTTTCTTTTTGATTTTAGCATTTTCTAAAATTTTCTAGAATTTATTCTCCCTCTCGATACAGATCAAATCAAGGAATTGAGGCAATCTTATCACAGAAACAAGATGATGTAGAAAAGATGATTGCTTATTTTAACCAAGTATTAAATAAAATCGAAAAGAATTATTGTGTCACGCGACGCGAACTTTTAGCCATAGTGCAGTCGGTGAAATCGTTCCATCATTATTTGTATTGACAAAAAATTTTAATTCGCATAGATCATGCCTTACTTAAATGGCTGATATCTTTTAAAGATCTAGAAGACCAATTAGCACTGGATGGAAAGATTATAGGAATACAATTTCGAAATCATGTGTCGTAAAGATCTTTCACATAAAAACACGTACGGATTATCGAGGCGATCATGCGCGAGTGAACAGTGTCGTTATTGCGTAGAGCTGAAAGACGCCGCAAAACAAGAAAATTCTTAGACGGATAGTTTTAATCGAAGAAAATTTTGAAGAATGGCGAAGAGAGCAATTGGAAGATCCATGAATTTCATTATTTCTGTCCAAAAAAAGAGATGGGAAAGGAGCGTCCATTTTGACAAGAAGTAGCAGCGAAGGATACGACGACCAAAATTTATTGATCCTACTAGAACTCTCTCGAGGTTAAAAATGGTGTCCGCCTGTTCAAGAGATGGAAGGCTCCTAATTTGAAAAAGATGCCTGTATGGAAAAAAAGCTATTAGAATGCCAATAGTAACTAATAGAATAGTAACTATTCAACGGCAACAAGCATTCAACACTATTGTATTGAGTACTGTAACACTAGTAACAATTAATTTCCATTACATAATTATTAACTATTGACAGTATGAACTTTTAGAATGTAATAATAAGAACTGTTGAAATAACTACTAATACAGACATTTATTAATAGTTTACATTACTCTTACACTAATCATTGAATAGTACAAATTAAAAGTATGCAGAAATGTGCAAAATTAAACTAATAGTGCACATTCTGTACTATACATACAATTGAATATATTTCTTGCAGCATTCAATATATTGTATATTACTCTTTAATATGTATTGTTGTTTGTTATTGCTGAATAATATTAATACTTCTTAGAATTTTGTATATTATTTCTCACAATAAAAATTTTATGAAAAATTTAAGATTTTCTTAAACTTTTTAAATTTGTACAAATTGAAACATTTTTTTAGAAAAAGTCAAAGAAAGTTTCATATCTACAATTTCATACAAATATTGAATTATTTACAGAATCCTCATCCAATTATTTTGACACAATAGAACTGAGAAATTTTGCACATTTTTTTTCAAAATTAAGTTTTTTCTTGAAAATTATTTCTGTTAATTATATGTCACGTTAGCTTTTTTTGGCCACTAATATATGTCTCTTTTCTCGATCGTGGCATGACAAAAGAATTATCAGATTTCCGCATACAGATCGTAGGAAAATTATGATAAAGAATAATTTAATAAAATAATCGAATTAAACAGAGAGTAAAAGTTCTATTTTTTAGTAGTAATATGTTTATAATATACTATAAATTGTATATTTTCAATCAGTGCATTGTAACAAAATTATATTAAAGTTAAAAGTTGTTTAAAGGAAGTTTATATAAAAATAACCTCATCATTTTATTTATTAAATAATTGCATCAATTACACAATATTGTTGACAGATTAATTACGTTCAATATTATTTACGAGGCAAACAATGCAATATTTATCGACATTATTGCATAGAATTATTGCACATTTGATACCAGGTATGTAAATATGAAACTGGAATTTTTTAATAAAAAATACACGTTTATTGCAAATTATAAAAATTATTGAAAATTATAAAAAATATTTTATTCGAAGTATTGCCCATCGGTAGCTGTACATTTTTTCCACCTGTTTGACAATTTGTGGATGCCACGCCAAAAAAATTGTTGCTCTTTTGAACCAAACCAGTCATCTAGCCATTTTCATACATCTTCGTAAGAAGTGAAGCGCTGCTGAGCAAGTGCGTGTCCCATCGATGCAAATAAGTGGTTATCGGACGGAGTCAAGTCTGTTGAGTAAGCCGCAGCTGCGAAAATATTTCCCAACCAAATGCCTCAATCGTTTCCTTGACCTGTTTTGCTGTGTGTGATGGTGCATTATCATGAAGCAAAATCACTTTGTGTTGCCTTTTTTGATATTCCGGTCGTTTTTCTGACAAAGCTTGATTCAAATTGATCATTTATTGTCGGTAGCGTTCAGTATTAACGGTTTCGTTTGTCAGGTTTTAGTTTGTCTTCCGTCCATAACGATTTGACCTTGCAGTCGATGTCGATGGTTCGCCTGGAGTTACCCATGATCTTTTAGAATTCTCAAAATATATTCACTTTTCATCGTCAGTCACAATTCGATGGAGAAATGACTTTCTTTTGTACCTGGCGAGCAGCATTTCGCAAGTGGTTTTTTGGTTTTCCTGCTGTCTTTCATTCAGTTCATATGGAACCCATTTTCCCATCTTCTGGATCTTTCCCATGGATTTCAAACGTATGCTTCTCGTGTCACATTCAATTGATCCGCAAGTTGTTGTTGAGTTTGAGCGTCATCTTCATCCAACAATGCTTGCAATTCGTTATCTTCAAACTTTTTCGGTGGTTTTCCACGTTCTTCATTTCTCACGTCAAAATCGCCACTTTTGAATTTTTTAAATCACTCAAAACACTGTGATTTACCAAGAGCATGCTCACCGTAGCTTCGATGCGATTCTGCAGCAGTTTTCTTCAAATGATAACAGAAAATCAATGCTGTCTGCAAATCATAGTTTCCAGGCACAAAATTCGACATGTTCAACGCTATTACAAACTATACTGTTGTGTGAAACTTGTATTGTTGTGAGTTGAAAATCTTTCTCTCAGATGTCAGAACAAGGAAATGTCGTCAATGGCACCGTCTGACGGCAACTATATTGACAGCTATGACCATCTATTGATACATTCCGGTTTCATATTCACATATCTGGTACATAACATATCAGAAAAAACAGCGGTGACAGAATCAAATAAGTAACGCGAAAAAAACGATTGAAAGTGTTGGATTGCTTGTTTTACAAATTGTTTCCATACCAATCAAACGATTAAGAATTTTTCCAATAATAACATATTGTACATAATTGTTTCGCACAGTATGGGCACCAAAAATTCCGGATATTATTATGAACATATCATTCTGCAATAATGCTATACCGCCTTTCAAGTTTTTTGTAATTCTCGGAATGTCATAATATATTTCGAAAAATGAAACGCTTGTAACAGTCTCGTTTAGAATATTTTCATGCAAAAGAGCTTCTATATAAGTCTGTTCTGTTATGTCCTACAGACGCAACGATTCTTTTCTTTCGAAAGATCACATCGCGACTATGAGACTCGAGTGGAGTTCTCTGATAACGGTTCTCTGATAGTTTTCTGACAGAACTGAAAAGAGGGATCGGGCAAACGCGAAAATTCGTAAACGTCAATCAACCCGAAAGGAATAACAACCTTAATGCAGGCCCGAAAAGTGATAAGATTGCAAAAGACTATAAACCGAAATCACGCGATAGTAAAAATCCAAGCTTTGTCGTCCCAGACTGACCAACAATTTTTTAAGAAAACAGACGCCGCGTCGCGCCTAAGAAATCATAAAACGCATAGAATAACTTTCCACGGTAGCGTTATCTAAGATTGGATTCGCAACGTACAATGGTTGCCCTGCACGCAAAACTAATTATGCACGTCTGTTTACTAGCAATATTTTCCGCGAGGATAACAGAATTCGTCATCCGTCTGGAGCAATCTTGCCTCTTTAAAGAAAAACGTAAATCATTTCTTTTCTTCTCGAAATCCCTCTAACGATGCACTTTAGATTAACAACGATAAGATGCTATAAAAATCGTAAATTTCGCGTGACATTGCAACTAACTATTGCATTCTAGATAAAAGACACTATATCCTTTTTTCGGGGTATAAATAGAGGTCCCGCGAAAGCGCAGAGTTTCAATACGAAATCAGGCTATCTCAATTTAAGAAAAACAGACTACCTCAGTCAGAAACCCGCGTTGAATCCCGGAAAGTTCACCAGTTCGTGTATTTTTACAAGTGCATAAAAAAATTGTGAGCAACAATCATTATTGAGATCACCCAGTCGCTGGCCACTGTGACTGCCCTCCTGGCGCTCTTCTGGACAGCGGGCTTTCTCGTTTACTTCAACCTACATCCATTTCGTGCATCAAGCAGCTAACAATAAATCGACTTGCCATTCCTTCCGGTTTATCCACACATCTCCCCTCATAAAAACAAACATATGTGTATGTATATATATATATATATTGTATATATATATATATATATATATATATATATATATTGTGTGTATATATATATATATATATATATATATTGGGTTGTTCAAAAAGTCATTGCGTTTTTTTCATTTGATTTTCAGGTGTATTTATTTAATATATGAACATTAATCAATGATATATTGGCCGTTTTGTTCGATGACCTTCTGCCATCTCCCGGGCAACTTCATAATACCATATTCATAAAATTTCCCATTCTTCTCTCTGCGAGAAACTGGTCTAGGTGCTGTTTGATGAGATCTTCAGAAGCAAACGTTTTACTATTCAAAGAGTTTTGCAAGGAGCGAAAGAGATGGAAGTCTGATGGTGCAAGGTCTGGGTTATACGGTGGATGTGATAACACATTCCAGATTTAACTCTTGAAAAAGTCGTTTCAAAAGCACGACAAGCAGACGAAGTCAAACGTCACCAAAATAGTAAGAAGCGAACAAGCCTCAACAAGCGGATTAGAGATAAGCTGTATTCGCCAATAAGTAGTAAGTTGTATTCAAACTGACAAAATAAGACGTCAAGGAAACAAAGAGGGCAGAAAGGTAACAGTCAAGTAAAAAAAGTAAAAGAAAAAGTGTAATAGATGCGGACATACATCACAACATGCGTTCACAGCCTGCCCAGCGAAATATTCAGAATACAATAATTGCAGTAAGAAAGGACACTGGGAAGCAGTCCGCAACGCAAAGAAAAAAAAAGTGGGCGAAATCAATAAGAATAAACCTATTGAAAATTCGAGAAAAGAAAACTCATTCAACAGCAGACGCGGTATTCGCAGATCAAATAAAAATTGATCTGCGGTAATAAAAACTACACCAGCTTGGAAGACGACAATGAAGGTAAATAGAATACTCATCGATTTCAAGATCAATACAGGAGCGAACGTATCATCGGCCATGAGTTAAAAAAGAACAATTCAACAAAATCTCTATGAGTCCAAATAAGGAACAAAGCGATTTACGAGCGATAGGAAATTTAAGAATCCCCTCAACGGATCAATACAGATTAACATGGAATGGCAAGGATAAAAGTGCCAAAAACGAATATACCCAGAGCCAAAGAGCCACTACAGTAGAATAGTGATCGAACGATTGGGTATCATTCATTAAGTGAATACAGTGTGGGAGCAACCAGAAGTTAAATACAAAGAGGTATTTAAAAGACTAGGTCGGTTGTCTCGACCCTAAACCCTTAAATTGAAAGAGAACGCAAGTCCATACGCAGTGTCGACCCCAACAAGAGTAGCAATTCCGTTATGCGAAAAGGTGCGACAAATAGGCAGAAGGAAGGCATCATTAACCTAGGACGAGTCTACTGAATGGTGCGCCGGAATGGTAGCCGTATCAAAACCGAGAGGAAATATCCGGATGTGCGTGGACTATAAAAGCATCTGAATAAAAGTGTTCAGAGAGAGAAATATAGTGGACGAGACATTGGCACTGCTCGCGGAAGCAAAAGTATTTTCTAAATTAAATACATGCTCGAGGTATTATTAAATCATTTTAGAAGAGTAATCAAGAAAATTAACAATTTATTATCCCCTTCGCACAATTCTATTTCAATAGATTACTCATGGGATTATCACCGTCCGGCAAATATTTGCAAAAGCAGATGAAATGCCATTTTGGAAGGAATAGAAGGAGTATGCAATTTAATTAATTTAATTTTTGACTGCGTCAAAAAATTGTGGGACACGCGTTTATATTTACTAAATTGTATTTACGATTGTATTTACTAAAAGCATCAGGCTTTCTCGGACAATAACGCGGAGGCACAATATAGCAAAAAATTTAAATTGAAATTTGTCCGGATTTTGGTGACGCAACCTGTATATATGTATATATAAAATACAACCTGTATATATGTATATATAAAATACAAAAATTAAAAAATGTAGCGATGGTTTAGAATGTATAAAAAATAATTTTTAAAAAATAATGTATAAAAAATAATTTTATTAAGAAACAGTATTTTATTTCTTGCTCTAATGGAGATGGAAATATATGTATATATATTATAAGATAATTGCAAAAATCTTATCTTTTTTATACAAGTTCTTTAAATAATCAAGATGTATTATGTAAAGTTTCATTGATGCAATAGTTATAAAAAGAAAGTAATATTATATTTTTAGCTCAAATGCATCTATATTCTATTTTCTAAAAAATTTATATCACTCGATAGAGCAACGTTTCAGATTTTTTTAATACAGAAATTGTATGGTTATAATTCTGTAATATGTTCTGTAAACAAAATATTTCGAATTGAAACTCTTGACATTATTTAAATTTTTGTATATAAAAATTTATCAATTATTACAATAATTACAAGCATACATATTAACCAGCTTGGCTCATCAGCTCTTCTTTTAATTTATGTTATTGTTAATAAAATATTGTTTCCTTATTTTATTAAATACTTAATTTTTACATCGCAATGAAACTTATAATTACATTTTAAATATTTAAAGTATTTTATATAAAACTAACTTATATAAAAAAAGTTTAAATTAATTTTATCATTATTTGCTTTTCAAATTTTAGTATTATATAATAATAAGAAAATAATAAAAATAAATCTAAGTAAAGGGCATTATAAAAGTCAAAAAACTAATAAAACTTGAATAAAAATATATAACTATAATAATATAGATTTCGATATAATTCCTCTAAAAATCTTCATGGTATAAAATACCTCAGAACAATAAAATATCTCGATGATCTAACAAGGGAACATAACCAAGTGAATCTCTTCGACTTAAATGAGTTTTTAATATGTTAATCTATGAACAAAAATAGAAGACACGTATTTTTTTATATTTTACGTGCTGAATCGTATGTTAAGGGGATGAAATCCTCCCTTGAAAAAAATCGGTTTTTTTCTTTCAGATTGAATATCGTCGAAACTATGAAAGAGAAAAATGTTTTAAATAAAAATTGAATGGTTGCAAAAGAACTTCATAACTACAAATAAAAAAAAATTTATTTATTTATTTGTTTATTGCATATCTTCCCCTCATTCCTAAATTTCAAAAATTTTTTAATTTTTATAATGATAAAAATTAAAGAACATTTTACGCTGAAAAAAATGACTTGCATAAAGTCATGTTCCGCAAACGCATTTTTGGAATATGAAAAAGAAACACCTCTATATACGCGCTCCATGAGTATTCATCTCATACCGTCATTGGCTGCTCGAGATAGAGTTGAATGAATACTGTCGCACAATACAAGTACGCATCAATATCGCACTAGCTATTATAATAAGAGCTTTTTACAATAATACTGTAATAATAATAATAATAATAATAATAATAATAATAATAATAACAACAACAACAACAACAACAACAACAACAACAACAACAA
>Ga0157364_1001675_pt1 | contig 19286 bp, 8 predicted proteins | sample AttsexASBM2_FD_111476 | JGI IMG/M metagenome (GOLD analysis project Ga0157364, IMG submission 111476) | Fungus gardens microbial communities from leaf cutter ant in Ribeirão Preto, State of São Paulo, Brazil - Atta sexdens ASBM2 | ecosystem: Host-associated > Fungi > Mycelium > Unclassified ...
AAAAAAAAAAAAAAAATATATATATATATATATATATATATAATGATGTTGACTTCAAAAAGAAATTAATTGAGCTAAAAATGAAGATAAGTAAAAAAAATCAAGTTTTTTCACAGAAAAATAATTAAATCACTTTTACAGCGGATTAATTATTAAAGTCTTTTATTTCTTTCCCGAAATAAGCTTGAAGCCTGTTTTTTTTTCAAGGTTACAGAGCTTCTTGAGATATTGAAAGCCAGATATCCTTCCATCATTTGGATGGCTTGCCTGAAGATCGCTTGCATTGCGGCTTTCTTGCTCTTCTCGCTATCCTTTCTTCGATCCTTGTATTTTTAATGCTTCTGAGCATCGATTTGATTTTGCAAATTCTGGTTTCGGCGATATTATTATCATTATGAGATTATATTCCAAAGAATTTAGAGAGAATACACGTTTTTTTATATACATAATAACAAAGTCTTTCTGGAAAAGTTTCTTCTTCAAATATATTTGAAGAATTAATATATTTTTCGAATATATATATTTCGTAAATTATGAATGTCTGATATATATCTCCTATAAAAATGTTGCTATTGCAATTACATCTGTGGAAAGATTATGTAAAACATGGAAAAACTTTTATATTTTATATTTTATTAAAATTATTAAATTACTTATTAAAATTATTGTCGAAAAGATGTAAAATACGAAAAAAATTCCAAATTTTTTTCGTACTTTACATCTTTTATTTGTACAAAATCTTATTTGCAATATGGATCACTGAGGGTACAGATATTTTTATTTGTCCTTGCAAAAAAAAACATTTGGATATTGACGTTTTTATATACACACAATCTCAATGTTATCAAGTTTTTTGAAGGCGATATCTTATTAATAGATATTCAGGGATATCAATTAAGCCCCGATACTAATTTTCTTTAAATTCATAATAAAAAAAAATCTGCATCTTTGTGGATTGTCCATTTGCGGTTATCGCTGTTTATTTTCTAAATTGCTCGCGCGATTTGTATGACACTTGATCTGTAGGATAATTTGATAAAGCTTTATTCAAATCTAAGGTCAAAAATAAAGAATTCAAAATAGTAGATTTAATTCAATACAGCAAATACAGAATTTTAAAAAATAATTTGATTATCGAGTAAAATTCGATTCTTCTTTTTTTTTTTAATTAAAAAATAACATATAAGTCTCCAGTATTTTATCTCCAGAATTTTAAAGCTCATCAGCTTTAGTTTGCTACGCAAACAATTAATATTAATTTCCAAACTAACTTTTAAACTCTTTTATTATGAACCTTGCGAGGTCTTCCTTCATGGAGATTATTAACCTTCGAGTAAGTATGTGGGTCGGAGCACTCAAGCATAGTTTTTTTAATATTTCACATTTTCAGATTGACAACAGAGCAAATCGATTTAGTATCTTCTTATTATTGATTATTTGGTAAATTGAAATAGTAATAACTTATCGATATTAAAGCAGTAAATAAAGCGTCAACCATGCTGTAAACATCCCACCTACCATTTGTATTTTCTTTTTATCTTTTTTTGAGTTTTTATATAATCAGAGATTTCTCTCCGCTAATCCAGAGTTGTCTTGTTTATATTACTTTCTTTATCTTATTTATATTATTTTTACATGTCTCTATTTTAGAATACTAACTAATGTAAATTTAATTACTTATAAAAAATAAATAATCTTATTTTTCTTTTATTTTTGTTGTTATATTTTAATTCTATAAAACAAACTTTAATTTTATGTTTTTTTAATTTAAACATTAACTGTTTTACACATTTTTAATTAAAATATTAATATAAATATATTAATATATTTATATTATATAAATTAAAATATTCATTTTTTTAAATTTATTTGAAACAATTTTTGAATTTTATTTTTTGCTACTTATTCTATCTTGAATTCAATATTTTTTAATGATAATTTTATGTTTTGAAATACTATTTAGTATTAGAATATTTGTACATATTATATTTAAACACTTTTTTAGGTTTAAATTACGTTTTTTAACAACAAAAGAAACAAATAATAAATAATAAATATGTTAGGAAATAAAACGGGAAAATCCATAACTAAAAACGACAATCTGGAAAAAAAATAAAAAGTATTGTCCGGAAGTGTTAAAGTTCATTATTTTTACATTTCTCTATTTCATTAGAATCTAACTAATGTGTAAATTTAATTAAAATATAATATTCTAGTAAAAAACATAACTATAAAAATAAATCCAAAAAATGTTATATAAATGGATATATTTTATATATAATTATATATAATTATATATAATTGTATATAAAATATGTCAATGTTTTATAAAATTATATATAATTTTATATAATTATATATAATTACATATGAAATATTTTTCTCGAAAAACTTTTTGAAATATTTCAGCATTCTATCTACTTATTTGCGTTTCAAAAATCCACTTATCTACTCAAAGGTAAAGAATCCTTTTAAATTTTGATGTTTTCAGACTATATTCAAAGTTTCAGGATTATTTCTTTGAAATTTGAATTTTTTTCAGTTAGATTATTTCTTTGAAATTTTAAAAGTTTAAAGTCAAAATCGAATTCAACGATCTCGAAAATTCTTGAAAATTCTTAGAAAACATCTTCTCTAAATTACTCAATTATAATCCAAACAATACGAAAGTCTAAAATTGTGACATAAGATGTCTTTAAGTCTTTTAGGCGTAAAAAACATTTTATGATCCGATTTAACACTTTTTGTTATCCAGGAAAGGACCTCAAAGTAGAAAAAACTTACATTGCCGATAGAAAGGGCTATTCAAATTAACTTTAAAGATTTTCTCTAGTTCCTAATTTAAAAAACTAGTTAAATAAAATAAATAATAAATTTGTGTTTTTCTAGAAAATTTTAAATTCAAAACAATAATAAAACTTCAAAATAATTATTCAAAATAATTGTAAAAAATAAATAAATATTCTTTTACATAAATTTATATTTTTATTATTATTATATTATATTTATTATGACAATAACACAGAATAATTATTATGAATAATAATAACACAGAATAAATTTTATCTTCTATTGTAACTTGAAAATTAATCAACAAAGATATAAATTAAACATAATAAACAATTAACTTAAAAGTAACGATCGAAAGTTAAATTTTATTTCAAATAATATTGTTATCATAATCTTCTTTAATTAGAAGATCGATAAATTTCATTCTATAACAACAGATAAACGCCCCATTCACAAAAGTTACTCTACATTTGTCTCAAACTTAAATCTCGATAAATATAAACATATTCTTGTTTATCAATATCTATTATCTCGATAAATATAAACATATTCTTATTTATCGATATCTATTATCTGCTTTCTTTATCTATATACATGCCTATAACTACATTTTCTCTTTTCAGCCAATCGAAATGCGTTCACGGATGTTTTACGTGAGACGACCGCCGATGTATTGCGAAAAAGAATACAGGTGCGAAATAATATATTGCTAACTTCGACTTAATCCGTGATTGAACTTAATGTGAATTAAAGTTTATCGATCAAATATCGTTTGTGGTAGAAAAAAAAAGGTATAATGATACTCAAGAGCACATTTAAAGAATCAAAGATTAAACCGATAAGATATCATTTCGTGAGAGATAACGTACCTCTCTAGCATATTGTTTGTTTGTTGTAAGGAGTATTTCCTCGCAGGAAATAAGAGAAGATGTTTTGGAGCACGTTAACAAACGCTTTAACGACATGATGTCCGAGGTTCTGCAGAAGTTAGAAGCGCCTTTGGTAAAGAATGGGGAACTCTTGTACAGCACGGATAAATATCGTGATAAAAGGTGAAAAGTAATAAAAAGAGAAAAAAATCTTTGAACAAAATATACTTACGAAAATATAGGCTAGAGATAGGATAGATAGAACATTAAAAAATGTTTGAAAGTATATAAATATAATAATTTTTTAAAAATATACGTGTGTGAGACATAGTAGTATTGTTGATTAAATATTTTTTTAATAATAGTATTATAAGTCCAAATAAAAAATAAAATAAAACTTTATTGTATTTAATACTTTCACTGTCGTATTTTATGTGATATCAAAAATATATCTAATAAAGTATGACATATATAATTATACCTACGATAATTGTGAAACTAAGAGTTCTAAGAAAATTTAAAATAATATGGTTACTTAAAAATTGACATTCCAGAATGAAGATAAATGAAGGAATTTAAAAAAATTTCTGACTGCGCATTTCTCGCAGCCACAATATTTCATAATTATTGCATTAATATTGTATTTATTGTACACATTCTTTTTCGTCTATTAACATAAGAATGTATAGGCGAACTTTATAGAACAATTGCATGTAATCAATGAAATGTGTGATTTACAATAGCATATCTGTCATTCCTCCAGAAAATCCAGCAAAGAAGGTGCACTACCGGATAAGGAGTTCCTCGAAAGAAACTCATTGCTCACCGATCTCTTCGAGATCCCGCACATTCGCACAGTTTATAATCTGTTCATGGTGACTCTCATACTCCTATTTTTCAATACCATCGTATCCGATATCATGGAATCCGGAACGTAAGTTCGCAACGAATGACATAATTCGTTTCTCGCTGAATCATCGATTTTGTGAAAAAAAAATCGTTTCGTAAAATGTACATTTGAAATATTTGAAACAAAATCTTTTTTAACATTGTTTATAACAATTAACTAGATATCTTTAGTAAAAAATTCCAAATTTCATTTTTTGAAATTTTTAAAATTTTTATCTATCGAATCTTACAATCAAATTTTATTAACAAATTTTTAAAAGATATTTTGCAATATAACACAGATCGTAATTTTTATACAGACTCATTAATGAAAATTATATATTTCTTATTTCTGAATAAGTTATCGTGGTTGAGAAATAAACAGTTTATTGCACCTATAATTTCTAGGTAACTTACAAATAACAAAAGACGACAATTAAGATTTATCTGTTGCAAGTGTAGTGAATTTCCATTGGAAAAACTTGATTAATGAATAAATTATTGGATTAATCGATTAGATCTTAGATATTTTTCGTTTGTACAGATGTATTGATCTCTTATACATGATTTTGATTCTAATCACCTAATTTTTCTTTTTTAATGATAATTAAGATTCCGCGGTGGTACCAATACATTATGGATTGGTTTCGCAAAGTTTTCAACGTGCATCTACATTTGGTCATTCATGCAAGTGTCGACACTTAGTGTCTACGTGGCTTTCACCCTTTGGGCACACCAACGACTCCGATTCTTGCCAAAATGTAACAATCTCTTCAATTTAGACTAAGATGAATGTGTTTAATTTAAAGAGTTAAGAAAGTTAAATTAATTGAGAAATTCAAAATCGAAAGTAAATCGTTTGAATTAAAGAGTAATTTGATTGAAATAAATATACAAAATAAAATCTGAATTTTTTTAAATAATCTTTTTTGTGATGTAAAATAATAATTAACTAATTAAGTTGAAATTATAATACGAAATAATGGGAAATTAAATGATCAAAGTACTTGTAAAAATATGTTAGATAATATCAATAAATTAAATCAATTTATATTAAATAATATTAATTAAAATTTAACTTAAATTACTTAAGTATGTCTTTTCTTTTTGCAGCCTCTATTCTAAAATTATGGGATTACACCTGGCTATCAATATTTATATCGTATCTAATACTTTTTATCATTTTTCCCATTAAGGCGATGCTCAACACGAATCTCTCCATAGGTTGCAGTTTAATTGTTATTATGGAACAAGTATGCATCTTTAAAAATCTACTCTAATATATTGAATTATGATTTGAAAAGTTTTGCAAATTATACATTGAAGTAAATGAATTTTTTGGCGTGCCATCACACACTTTCAATAATGCAAATTAATAAAAAAATTTTCTTCCGATTCGCGAATTAATAAAAACCATAAATCATGAAGTTTATTATTGCTAGAATTTATTAATGCTATTAAATGCTATATAAATTTATTATTGCTAGAATTTTTTTTACTGAATTGATAGAATTGCTAAAATTTTGTCCACTCTAAAAAATATCTACTTTTTTAGATACGCATGATGATGAAGACTCACGCCTTCGTCAGAAGCGCGGCGCCCAGATTTTTGTCGTATAAACCTCACAGCGAAATTCCGCGACCGAGTGGCCCCACATTTTCGCAATATCTATATTTCCTGTTCGCACCAACTCTTGTGTACCGCGACGAATATCCCAGGTAACAATATTTTATAATCTCTTTGATAACAATTGTGAATTTTTAATTGTGTGATAAAAGAAATAATTATATCAAATAATTATTATATGAATTAAATATTAGTTGTAATTAAGCTCATTACAGATGGATCAGTCCATAAGTTGATACCTTTTAAAACACAAGATGTCAATGCGTAATGAGATTTATTAGTGCTAATGTCTTATACATTTCGATCCAGCTTCAGATCCTTTTCATGCAAATAGAACAAACTCATTGAGTTTCCAGCAGACGCATTGTAAATATAATCGATATCTCATTGTTAACACAATTATAAAAAATAAAGTGTTGACAAAAAAAATAATAATCTAATATATTAAATCTAATATATTAAATATCGTGATTACTAATTTGAAAAACTTACATGATATTCATTAAGCTTATAAAATACGTGTCATCTGTACGGATACATTTAAACAATGCTAAACTAAAGTACAAATCACGAGTTAAACCACAGAGATATTGAAGAGAGGAAAACTCAGTTATTTTCAAATAAAAAGTATGCTTCGTTTAATGAATCCGTACTGATTGTATGTTTAAACTATTTTTCTGTTGCGAATGAAAATCATTTCTGATAAATCTTTTGTTTAATATTTTTTCTTGATCTAATAGTTGCTTTCCATTTACATCAATTCTCAGATAATTCTCACTTGTGACGTTATAACTCAGTTGAATACACATTCCTTTTACATTCTGACAAGTGAGATTTAATTGAGTTTTTGTCTTATTATGCCTATATCTGCACAAGATCGAGACTAGATGCTTTAGTAAATCTTGTAAAGTCATTTTAAAAATGAAGTCAAATGTAATGTTGTGTTGTTATGTAATAACAAAGTAATTTTTATCAAACTAAGCAAATAATGATGTCATTAATCTGAGTATGAAATACTCAGCTTACTTCAGACTCAGTTTCACTTATGTGCAAATGGAAAGCAACTACTATCTTAACATTGTCTCAGTCAAAATTGTGTGCTTGTTCTAGTCGATGTGATAACTAATCTTTGGTCTGTATTTCGATTGATATGGTTTCTGTGTTCACTAATTTTGATTTTGAGAATCCTTCCTGTTTGGTTCATGTATGATACGTTACAATCCTTGTATTCAATTTTATAAACTACGTCAATACACATTTTTAAAGAAGACAAACATGGTTAAAATAGCGTATAAAGATATCAACAAATTAAATAATTACATTAGAATATAGAAAGACAAACTTCCACATATGATACTGTAGTTTATAAAAATTGACTGTGACGCGTGGTGTCATACGTGGGTCAACAGAAAAGACCCTCAAAATCAGAATTAATGAACATAGAAACTATATCAATCGAAATATAGACCAAAGATCAGTTATCACAGAACATCGACTAAAAAAAGCACACGATTTTGACAATGTTAAGATATTAGATAAAAAAAAATATTAAACAAAAGACTCATATCAGAAATAATCTTCATCCGCAAACAGAAAAATAATTTAAATATACAATCAGACACGGATTCTTTAAACGAAGCATATAACTTTTTATTTGAAAATAATTGAGTTTTTCCTCTCTTCAATATCTCTGTTATTTGTGGTAACTCGTGATTTGTACTTTAGCTTAGCATTGTTTAGATGTATCGTAACGTATGTACAGATGACACGTATATTTTATAAGCTTAATGAATATCATGTAAGTTTTTTAAATTAGTATTGTAATTGTTCACGACTTTAATGTATTAAATTATTATTTTTTGTCAACACTTTATTTTTTATAATTAACAATGAGATGTCAATTATATTTGTACAGTGCGTCGGGAAACTCAATGAGTTCAATTTACATTGAAAAAGATCCGAAACTGGATCGAAACTTATGTATAAGACATTGGCACTAATAAATCTTATTACGCATCGACATCCTGTATTTTATTCTAAAAGACATCAATTCATGGACTGATTCAAATAATTATTATGCCTATGAGAACCAAACACTGGGTGCTTACGTGTAAAGAATTTATTCGATTAATATGATAATAAATATATGATAATAAATATATGATAATAAATATAACATGATAATAAATTTATTGTTACATTATATATTAATCGAATAAATTCTTTTTATTGTAGAAATAATTATAATATATGTATAATTATACACATATGTATTAATTATAAAGTTCAACTTGTTATTAGATAGCAATGGATTGATATGGCTTAAAAGACATTAGAAATAATGCTAAAGACTGTTTATGAAATGTACAAATAAAATGTCCTAATCTTTAATAATGCAATTTGATGATATAGCTTAATATTTCAAATTCATCATAAAAAATATTTAAGACATAATTTTATATTATAATATTACGGCGATATTAAATTGATACTAAAAGACTTTAGAAGAAAGACTTTAGATTTATTTGAGTACGATTGTAGCGTATCAAAAATGTCTGTCGTGCATGACGAAATGCGGAAACGAATGGTCAGATGATTCGCGATCCTATCATGTTACAAAACGCGTTTTTAAATGACGACCAATTTTCCATCTTGCCAGCAAACGTGGGCAGAGGCAATTTGATTCGCCGGGACTTCACAATTGTCGCGCTCGTGTTGTTACCGGATTGTGTCTCGATACTCGATATATCGGCATTCGATGTATTCGCCGGGTTTAGAATATTTTCAATTTTACTCACGATAGAATCGCTCTTGAATGTTAGCGGATTCATCCTAATGAGCATTCGGATCCACTATGACGAGCGTCATGTTCGAATGCATTATATAAGTCTGTTAAATGCGCGATTCGTAATTTTAACGCGGCGTTATTGAGATCATCTCGAGGAGATGATAAGTTTGATAAGCTGGTTATCTGAGATTTTAAAGAGATTTCGATTTTATAATAAAAAATTGTCTTGACTCTATCGGTCATTTTTGCGTCATGCGAAATCAAAATGAAATCGAATGACTCACATTAATCCACAAGATTATATAGGTGTGGAACTGTGAACGTGTAATTGTTCTGATAATTTCGCAGATTCGGAATGAATCGTACACCGTCGTTTGCTTCCCAGAAATTGGATCGTGAAAGCCTGTATCCTCTGATATTGTGTCCATGAATGTGAAGGCCTCACAGAAGGTACCAAATTCCGTAGTTCAATGCAAATAATAACACTACAATTTACAGTTTTTTCATATAGTTTATTGTTCACTGTGTATAATATAAATTTTCATGTCTTGAGGTCGCAGTTTATAAATGTCACAATGTTAATACAATTTATAGTTTGCTAACAATAACGCATTTATAACGTTCGTATATTTACGATGTTCGTATATTTACTGTGTTCGTATATTTTCTTCGGTTTGTATCGATATCCCGCCTTCGAAGACGCCTAGGGGCTAATGCTCTGAGTCGAAGTATGGGAAACGCTTTGGGACTGTTGTCCTGAATCACGGATGCAGACACGTAACACATTTAGAGGCAGATGCCTTGATTCACGCTCGATCCGGACACTCACAAGAACGCTTGAGGACGATGGCTTGACTCGCAATTGCTTATTCGACGTGTGCTCTCTTAAGCTCCATGATCGACTGATAGACTATCCTCGATCGTAATTCCCGAATCCGATCTGGCTTCTGATTGATAGTTGATGGATCAGAGAGATCGCGGATCGACGACGAATACGACAAGCACGGTACTCATCGCCAGGATTTTAGGCGATGATGATCCTTTGTATACGCTACACGCGACGTTTGACAGCTTTGTGACCCAATGAATTGTGTATGCTTATGCGTGCGTGCGTGCGTGCGTGTGTGAATCGTCTGATCATTTGTTTTCGCATTTCGTCGTGCACGACATATAGATTTTTGATATGCAACGATTGATTTTCTTTTTCTTAGGACCAAAAGAATCAGGTGGATGGTAGTGATTCGAAATTTCGCTGAAGTTGGCCTAGCAATCTTCTATCTTGCCTTTATTATGGAACGTCTTGTATTACCGGTCTATCACGTATACGAAACACAACATTTGGAACGGAAATGGTTCGTCAAGAATATCATCGAGTGTAGTATTCCTGGCATTCTCTACTTCATCACCGGACAATATCTCCTGCTACACGCATGGTTAAATGCTTGGGCGGAAATGCTGCAGTTCGCTGATCGATTGTTTTACAAGGTAAATAAAACGCATCTTCAGTATTTTACCCCGTACTTTCTTATATTCATATATCCCATTATTACTCCGTATTATATTAGTTTTATAAGGTAACTCACTGAATAATTTTTACACCTTGCAAAAATTGTACGTAGGATGTAAATATCTTTACGTAATATATCGTATATATTGATATCTTCAATGTATGATAATTTGAATATATATAGTAGCGTCTATAAACATAACAATTTTAAGTTTCCGCAAAACTATGAAATGAGATACTAATTATATAAATATGTCATTTTTGAAACTATGGTTTGAACTTCCAGAATTGATCCTAAAACTTTACATGGCAATTTCCCAAGGAACACACCAAGAAAAAATCAAAATGACATATTCAAGTTAAAAAAAAATCAAAACTATGATTTTTTTATTACAAAATTTGATTATTCATTGACTTTAAGTCAAAATAAAGTTTTTTTAAATAAAGTTTTTCAAAATAAAGTCATTTTAAGTTTTTGTTGATTTTTATGTGTTTCTTAGGTAGATATCGATTTTTGTAATTTAGCTTCATGAATCTTTAGGTCTATTGTCTTCTTGAATTTCTGTCTTTTCTCGTTTTCTCTCCAATGTAGAAAAAAAAAGAAGAAAGATGAAACATGCAAAACCTTAACTAAAAAGAACAGATCCATTGTGTTATAGGACTGGTGGAACAGCACGACTTACCATATTTACTATCGCAAATGGAATGTGGTGGTACATGATTGGTTGTACACTTATATCTACAAGGATATGTACGAGATCTTGGTGCCACGTAATCGGATGCTGTCAGCCATTGCCGTATTCCTCGTCTCCGCCATCGTCCACGAGTATATACTTGCATTTGGATTTGGCTTCTTCTATCCTGTAATGTTCATGTTATTCGGAGTCATAGGTTTTGCCATGTTCTACGTCCGCAAGGTCGTCACCAGCAATGTCTTCATGTGGCTGTCCTGGAGTGTTGGCAACGGCATTATGTTCAGTTTGTACGCGATGGAATTCTACGCCCGACACAACTGTCCGCCTCTTTCCAATTATTATCTGGACCTGTTTATACCACGAAGCTGGAGATGTCAAAAACAATTTAACGCGTAAATTATTGTCTCGCTTAAAAATAAAATCTTTTCAAGATGATTCCTTGTTTTTTACAATCAAAGATTATATATGTATGAGAACTGTTATGTACGAAATTTGTGTAACCAATTTAGTGTTAAACTGGAATATAACAAAAAGTGATTTGACTCCTTAAAAACGAAATCGCAATAAGAGGATCAGATAATAGGAATCAGACGCAATTGTTAGTAAACAATATAATTGATTTATGGAATTGCAGATCTTAATTTATTTTTTATAATTTTTAGATAATGAAAGTAATTTATAATTTTAGATAATGAAAGTATGGCAATTTTTTCTCTAAGCCATCAATGAAACAATTTGAAATGGACGAAAACCTTTTTTTTTACATTTTGCATCTATTACTGAAACTTTCGATTATCATAATCGATGATCCTCAAATTGCACCGTACAAATCGAATTAACAATGTTACTCTATCATATTTCATAATAAAAATTATTAACATTATATAACGTAAAAAAAGTTAATTTAATTTTTTTTTTAAAGATGCTGAACTATGTTCGATTTGTTTATTAATTATTTTAGATTTGTCGTGTCTTCTCATAAAAGACATTCAAGCATCATTTCTAGTTGCTTTTTTATTTTATATTTCAATAAATTTGTTACGATTAGATTCGTATAATATTTACGTATAATAGAGCAACTGGAAAAAAAAATAGTACTATTTACAAAAAAAATTCGTTTTTCATAAGTATTTCAAATATTTAAGTTTTTCAATAAGTATAATAAAAAATAAAAGATTAATAAAACTTATCAATGTAAGATTATATGTGTAAATTTTTTAATAATTTAGAATTTTTCCATGAAAGAGCAAACGATTATATATACAAAAAGCACACGGTACGTCGACAGAGTCCTAAATTCTTCTGAGAATGCGACGATGCTCGATATCTCGAATTTACAATTAATTATAATTAAGTCATGAAGTCCCAATTAAAAGAAAACTACAGACTTTTCTTTTAAATCCTTATAATTTATTAGATCATAATCAAAATTTTTTAGTCATAATTGCTAAAAATAAAAAGAATTTCTCCAAAAATCTAAGACTTCAGATACAAGGATTTAAAATAAAGAAGGGACTTAATGTGTTAAATTAATTATGTATAAAGAAAAATGGAATAAATATTAAAGATTTAATACATGAGAGTTTATATAAAAAGGGATAATTTTATATCAAAATTTTATATACGTCTTCTAATTCCCATATATGGCGATAAAGAGGACGCCCAGTGAGAAATGACAATGGAATCGATGTCAAATCGACATCGATTCGATATCGATTCCATTGTCATTTCTCACTGAGCATACACGTACGTGATTACGTATATCTTCCGCTTTATACAAACTTAACTTATATTATACAGTGTATCGATAAGCGTGTACAATTCTTTTTTGTAATTTATAACTATTTTCTTTTTCATATTATAACATACATTTGTATATATTTATATAATTGTATTAATTACTGATAAATAGTATTACAGATACGAATTTGCAAAGTTAGTAAGTATTATTATTAACACCTCTTCCTTGTTTAATTAACAAATAAGAATATTAAAGCCCATAACGATCGAAGCTAGATTTTTAATGCTTAAATAATTCAATGTGAATTATATATAAATATGATATAATATAATGATTGAACATCAAATTATTGAAATTTGCTTATCAATTTAATTTAATTTGTGATATTATTGCAATAGTAGTTTAATTGCGTTTATAAGTTCAGAAAAGCAATTCGACGCGTAATTCGAATAACTATAAATGTGATATATAATATATATATATATATATTATATATCACATTTATATATAATATATATATATAATATAATTTATATATAATATATATATATATAATATATATATATATATACATATATATATTATATATTATATATCACATTTATAGTCATTCGAATTACGCGCCGAATTGCTTTTCTGAACTTATAAACGCAATTAAACTACTATTGCAATAATATCACAAATTAAATTAAATTGATAAGCAAATTTCAATAATTTGATGTTCAATCCGTTATATTATATCATATTAAAATCCGTTATATGATATCATATTAAAAAGATGTTAATGTGCTGAAAAATTGTAAATAAATTTATTGCGAAAAATATTACTTCAGCCAGGAATCAAATCTGGGTAGTCAAATCTGGCTTAAAAAATTTTAGAAAAAATATCAAGATAGTCTAGAAACATGTACAAACAAAATATCCTAATCGTCAATAAAATGATAATATAAAGTTTCAAATTTACTTAATATTTAATATTTAATATTTTTAATATTTAATATTTTAATATTTAAGAGACAATTGTCATGTTGCGGCGATATTAAATTGATACTAGCAGATCTTAAAATAAGATTTGAGTATAATTCATTTTCTTAGAACGAAAAGAATCAAGTGGATAGTAGTGATTCGAAATTTCGTTGAAGTCGGCCTAGCAATCTTCTACTTTGCCTTTATCCAGGAACATCTTGTAATACTGGTTTATCACATATGTATGGTATGCAACATAGAATGGTTCGTCGAAAATATCATTGATATTCCTTGCATTCTTTACTTCTTCATCGGACAATATCTTCTACTACACGCATGGATGAATGCTTGGGCGAAAATGCTGCAATTCGCCGACCGATTGTTTTACAAGATAAATAAAACACATCTTCAGTAATCTATCTTATAAAAATTATACGTCCGTTATGCAAATATCTAATATATTGTATTATTGCTTCAATGTATGCGAGAACTTAATGTACGTGAGTCGTTTGATAAGTTTGGTAAATTTCCATGAAATAGCGCTACAATCCATTTAATGACGCGACATCTCGAAAGATCCACTCTTCGAACCCCTTCAGGCTAATTTCAGCCAGAAAGGACGCATAGTTCACATTTGATAGTCATTTGAAGTAGGCTATCTCAAAGTCTGCAAAATACTCATTGACAATGACTTCTTCATTTGACGAGAATTTCTTCCCACCTAACCAAGTTTTTAAGTTTGAGAACAGAAAGAAATCACACGGGACCAAATTCGGAGAATAGGGTGGATGAGGAATCAATTTATAGCCCAATTCGTAGTTTTGTTACTGCAACGGTCGACTTGTGGGACGGCGCATTGTCTTGATGGAAGAGCATTTTTTTGCGCGCCAATCTCGCTTCAAACGTGAACTATGCGTCCTTTCTGGCTGAAATTTGGCCTAAAGGGGTTCGAAGAGTGGATCTTTCGAGATGTCGCGTTATCAAATGGATTGTAGCGCCATTTCATGAAAATTTACCAAACTTATCAAACGACCCACATATTCCAGTTTCTCTGAATATAAGAGCTTGAATGTATATTTTGGGAGTTTAATTTTAGACTTTCAAAACATAGCTAAAAATGCTTGCATAATGATTTATATTTTCACGGACACTTCTTGAAGCTATTATATTTATTGAAGCTATTATGAAGCTTCAACGTAAATAATAACTTCAAAAAGTTCCTCGAAGATCTGAACTATTGTACAAATCTCAGATAGATTTTGTTCCAGAATTGAAATCCCAAAACTTACACGTACCTACTATTAGTTACTACTAGCAGATATTTTTCTAACACGAGAGAATTCACAATATCATACTGATCAATTCCAATAACTTTCAGAAGCTGTTGTAAATTGTCGACTTCTGTAAACTGCAGTTTCATGAATTATTATGTCGTTTATGTTGCACTGATGGAACAGTACGACTTACCACATATTCTTTCGCACGTGGAACATGGTAGTGCATGACTGACTGTACACATACATCTATAAGGACATATTTGAGATCATGGTGCCGCGCAATCGAACGCTGTCAGTCACCGCTGTATTCATTGTCTCCGCCATCTTCCACGAGTACATAATCGCGTCCGGCTTCTTTTACCCGATGATATTCATCTTTTTTAGATTAATAGGCTTCGCCTTGTTCTTCATCCGCAAGATTATCACCAGCAAATGTTTATGCGGATATCCTGATACATTGGTGATGTCCTGTATTTAGTCTGTACTCAATAGAGTACTATGCCCAGCAGAACTGTCTGCCTCATTCCAATTACTACCTTACTACCCTTTTCATACCGCGAAGCTGGAACTTATAAGCAATTTAACGCATAAATCTCTGCGTTGGAAATGAAATCTTTTCGTGAAACAACATTTTCCACGTGCTCTGCAGTCAAAGACAGTTATATACAACTGAGTGAACATGAAGTTACATGTAACATATCTATTAGTTGTAATTTTCCAATCAACAATATAACATATGTTATATTACAGTTACATTGTTGAATAGAAAATTACAATTAACAAGTACTTAACTTGTGTTCATTAGGGAGTTTGTACATATGACCAGTTTAATGTTAAACTGGAATAAAGAAAAGAATAGTGTTGGCATAAAATCGCAATAATAACACAAGACGACAATTGTTAGTATACGATAATTCATTTATGGAATTGCACGGACTTAACTTATTTTTCGTCATTCTCGAATAGTAAAAGTAACTGCAATATTTTCTCAAACTATTGGTGAAAAAATTTGAAATGGACGAAAATAATTTTTTCATTTTATCTATAATCATCATTATTGATAATCCTCTTGACAATTTTCAAATTGCACAAAACGTACACTGAAAGAAAAGATTGATTGCAATAATTTAGATAGTAAAATATAGCATAGCATTTTTATATGGCTGGAGCAATCAGTTTTTGATTGTAGCAGCAAATTTTTAGTTGTGTTAGCCTATCCGCAATGTCAGTATATAATTTCGATAGGCTAACGCAACTAAAAATTTGTTGCTACAAACCAAAAACTGATTGCTGTAGCCATATAAAAATGCTATGCTATATTTTACTATCTATATTGTTGCAGCAACCAATTATTTTTTTTAGTGTGGTGATATCATTCTATCATGTTTCACAATGAAAATTATTAATCTTAAGACGTATTAATCAAAGACGTAAAAAAAAATCTCAACTTAATATTTTTTCGAAGAAAAAACTGTTCGATTTATTATTTATTTATTTGTTATTTTAAACTTCTTGTTTCTTTCCCTAAGAAAACTTCCGAAGCTTGACTCTAATTATATATTTTTAAATCTAATTTAAATTTGTATTACGATTGAATTCGTAGTATTCACAGCACACTAAAAGGGAAAGTAGTGCTGCTGTTTCTGAAAAAAAAATTAAAAAAATAAAAGTAAAAAATTAATAACTTATTGATACTACAAAATAGCAGCATTATGATCTTTATATAATTTATTATATTATCTTAATTAGTTTTAATTTTAAATTCTCTATACAAGAAGCATGTCAAGAGAGTTCGGAAGTCTTCTTAGAATTAACAAACGACGTTCGAAATCTCAAATTTGTAATTAATTGTAATTAATTTATTAAGTCAGTAGACTATTACGTGCTTTTCTTTTAAATCCTTGTATCTTAGATTATAATCAAAATTTTTAGATAGCATTTATTCTTTTTATCTCTACTTTCAACCTTTATCTTTCTTTTCTTTTTTAGATGTCTCTTTCCAGCGTTAACTAAATTTTCAAAGACTTATTAAGACTTATTAAAGACTTATTCAAAGACTAAATTACGGCCTAAAAATTTTAAAATTCGAGCATTGCAAAGATTTAAAATAAAAAAAGTGCGTAAACACTTAATGTTTAAATTAATTATGTATAAAGAGGAATGGAATCATTAAAGGTACAATACACGAGAATTTATATAAAAAGGGATAATTTTTATAATCGAAGCTTTACATACGCTCCCCAATTTCCACATGGCAACGAAGAAGACGTACGTATATCTTCCATCCTATATAAATTAATTTATGTCGTACAGTTGATACACATGTACAATCCTCTTTCATAATTTATAATTATTTCCTTTTTCACATTATAATATATACAGGGTGTCTGTTAAGATGGGTCGGAACCACATTGGGGGAGAATGGATCAAAAAGACAAAAAATTCTTATACTATTTTGAGATACTCGCTGTAGTTTTCGAATTAGAAAAGGAAACGTCTAAGCCAATATGCGGTTAAGCCGCGCTGCGCGAATTTGTAGAACGGCCCATACTCGAGCGACGATGTGCAGGGAGAGGGAAGTTGCGCTTCGTTGCCTAGCGTAGCCTGGCATGGCGATCCTATGTGTTTCGCCGTATCGCGCTTACACTATCCAAAAATGTTATTTTAGCTGAAGTTTTTCTTATCATTATAAATCACGATTATTTAGCACGATTAAATACGTTTTAACACAATTATAGATATGTTAAGCGATATAATTAATTAGACATGCATTACGTAAAGCGTATGCTGATCATCGCGATACCTTTCCGCTTGCTTTATTATACGATGTTTTTATTTAATTACGCTTCGAGACAGACTTCGTCAGAGCTATCGCATCGTTTTATATTATATTTAGTCGGAGTTTTATTTTTTGACATATTAATGCATGTACACTTGAAATTATAATATAAGCGTAGATAGCCGCTACATTATAAATCCAGATGTATTATTTTTCCATGTATAATGACGCATTTGACTGAGGCTTTTTTTCACATGTTTCTTGCCGTTTAATAAGTTTAATTATACCATTAAAAACGTTCTTAAATTTTATTAAGCTTTAATGTTCACTGATGAATAAAATTTAAATTTTCTTTCACTGAAAAGATTATTTATGTATACGTTAATGAAATGTTTAAGTTTATAGTAACTGAAAACTTAAATGTATTGAAAAACACTAATTGAAAATTGAGTTTTAGTTTATTTTCATTAAACTATCCATCAAATTTAATGCCCATGTTCATTACATTAAAAAAATCTGTAACTTACAAAGGTCAATTGTCCCTCTCCGATTTTAATGAGCAATATGTTATTTTTCAGACAAAAATAAGCGATACATATTTTTTTATACGTGCCCATACGCACTTTTAAAGGGTGAAATACTCCTTGGAAAAAAATGATTTTTCTCTTTTGTAGCGAATATTATTGGAAAAATCGGTATTTCTCTTTCGAAGCGAATGTCGCTGGAACTGTAAGAGATAGAAAAAAATTTTCAGAAAATAGAATGGCGTCCTATAATAAAGCAAGCGGAAAGATATCACGATGAGCATACACTTTGCGTAATGCTCTAATTAATTACATCGCTTAACATATCTATAATTGTATTAAAACGTATTTAATCGTGCTAAATAACGTAATTTATAATGATAAGAAAAACTTCAGCTAAAATAACATTTTTGAATAATATAGGCACGATGCGGCGAAACACATAGGTCGCCATGTCAGGCTGTGCTAGGCAACGAAGCGCTTCCCTCTCCCTGCGCGCCGCTCGAATGTGGGTCGTCCTACAAATTCGCGCGGCGCGGCTTAACCGCATATTGGCTTAGACGTTTCCTTTTCTAATTCGAAAACAACAGCGAGTATCTCAAAATAGTATAAGAATTTTTTGTTCCCTTTGATTCATTCTCCGCCCCCAATGTGGCTCCGATCCATCTTAAGAGACACCCTGTGTATATTGTGTATATATATATATATATATATATATATATATATATATATATATATATATATATATATATATATTTCTCTCTTTTTTTTTTTTCTCCTTCTCTCACTAGATATAAAGAAAAAAAAAAACGTACGGAACACATAGCACACACTA
>Ga0157364_1001676_pt1 | contig 19284 bp, 7 predicted proteins | sample AttsexASBM2_FD_111476 | JGI IMG/M metagenome (GOLD analysis project Ga0157364, IMG submission 111476) | Fungus gardens microbial communities from leaf cutter ant in Ribeirão Preto, State of São Paulo, Brazil - Atta sexdens ASBM2 | ecosystem: Host-associated > Fungi > Mycelium > Unclassified ...
AACATGTGGTGTCCATGTTGTATGATGTCACTTTATTCTAGAACCTTCTACTTTATTCTCCCAAGTCTCGTGATCAGTCTTGTGACTACGCCATCAAGTTGTGACTGATGTGACAGCGTGACTAATAACCCTTAACCCGAGTTGTTCTAACAATAGAAAATTAAAAGAAAAAGAAAAGAAAAGTAAAATAAAATGAAAAGGAAAAAATAAAATAAAGTCCACCATCAACGATCTTGACAAATGTAAGTTTGATCATATGAATTCATTTAGCTGTTCATAAGATATTAGCAAACAAAGCTTTTACAGTTACTGATAGTATGATATCTCAGTTGTTTGTTGTTGATTTTATACATTCCACATATGTGCAGATAGCCCTTATTTAGGGCTTTTCAGTGTAACTTAGTTTGTGAAAATTAGTTTACTAGTTGTGGAAATACAAGCTGAATAAAGTTTATAACATTTTTATTGTTTTTAATCATGATATATAATTATGTGACAGTGTAGCTGTGACAGAGTCATGTGCCTGTAACTAATGTATAATATTGAGTTATGTCAAATTCCAACTTTGGCTCTTAAAATAAAAATAAATAGAAAATAAAATAAAAGTAAGAAAAAAATTAAAGATAAATAAAGTTTATTATTTTCAATTTTAATAATATGGATTATATATTTTTAGAAGAGAACTTGAGAAATTTAGAAATTTGGAGTATTGAAAAGTAACAAAGTATATTATTGCTAATATTAAAAAAAAGTATTAGTTTTGGTTGATTTTTAGAATAAAGCTAATATAATATAAATTACCAGTTTATATACTAGACATATTATCTAAGATAGTTATTTAAAATGAAACTATTTAATAAGTTATTTTGAATCTTAGTAATTTTTAGATATTAGAAATAGAAGTTTATGAGTTGATAAGAAATTAACAAAAATATTTAAGAGAGAATAAAAAAAGATAATTTATACTAAAAGAAATTAGAAAATATAGATAAGAAAGTAAGTATTATTTATAGTTTTGGAATAAATAACTAAAGTGGAATGTAACACAACTTTTAATTAATTAATTAATTTTGTTTATAAATAAAAGAATATTAATAATTTCATATTAATTTTTAATATTCTATTTGATTTCTTAGTTAATTCTATTACAAACTGAGATTTTTTATTTAAAATTATACTTTTTAATAATTTATATAAATTTTATATACTATTTTTAAATAGTTTTACTAATTTTTTAATTTTTCTACTAATATTTCTTTTTTATTTTATTTTATTACTAATATATTATGATATAATCAGATTATTTTTACTCTCAACTTTTCATTTTTTAATACTAACTTTTATTTTATTTGTTATTCATTATTTCTTAATACTTTTACTTTTGTTTTTTTCATTTATTACTATTATTTTAACCACTAATATTTTTTATTATAAATCTTATAATTTTTTTAGTTTTATTAAGAAATTTTAAAAAATAAGTTATAAATTTTTATTTCTTATTTTTATACTTTATTAATAATATTTCTTTTATTATATAGTAAACTTTATTTTATGTTAAAGTTTAATGTGATATCATATATAACTGTTACAAACTATTATATATTATATAAAATATATTAGTTTTAAGATAAATATATATTTTTTAAAGTAAATTAGATTTTAAGTTTTCTTATATTAATTTAATATGAGATTTATTTATATATTAAAAAAATTTAAATAATAAAAAATATAATAATTATAATCATATAATATAACATATTATATTATATTATAAATTTAAAATTTTAAAAAAATATTAAAATAAAGTTATTACTAGTATAAACTATATATTTATAATATAAATAAAATAGCAATATATTAAAAACTTTTTATTAAGTTTTTTTATAATTTTTATAAAATTCTTTATAATATAATTGTTACAACAATATTAATATTAAAAATTGAAAAAATAGTTTTAAGTAGTAAACTTTATATTATATAATAAAATTTCTTGAAAAATCTACTAAATAAATTAAATAGCTTTTTATTTATTTATTTATTTTATCAACAATTTATTACACAGTACATATAAGCAGACCATAATAGCTACTTCATAACTACATATAGAGAAAGTATACTAACAAGAAAAAAAAAAGAAAAAGAAGAACTAATTGTAGAGAAAGAAGAAAATACTTGTTTGTAAATGCAAAAGCATTAAGATTGGTGATTAAGAACATAATAAAATGGTTTAATGAATCTTTTCTAAGGTTCCAGTACTTATTGAATCTCTTACACTTGTGAAGGATGTGTCTCCTCGATTTGATAGGATAGTTGTTGCAAGAACACATGAAGTTCTCGTTGGGAAAAAATCTTAGCTGATATTTCCCAATAGAAACATGATTAGTGATAACTCTCATAACATGAGCACATAGTAAGTTGGAGTGGCCAAAGACTACCTTTAGTGTAAGAGGGTTCAATTGTATTGAAATCGTTATTTACAAGGTCAAGAAAATGTTTGCCTTTTCTGTCAGTTTTCTTGTAATAATTCCAGGAAATTTTGCAAGAATAAGCGGACATTGGATGGAATGATTTGAAGTCTTTGTCAACATCATGATGAAACCTTCATTTAAGACAGCTTGGACATTTTCAAAATTTAATAAAGTTATCACAGATTGAGTTGAAGAAGCCCCACAACTCGCTCCATACTTGTTATGAATGCTGTATGATGTATTATTTTGGTAAGTGGATGGTTGGCTATATGAACATGTGATATAAATATAGCAATGTTGTTCTTGATACTAACATCTATTATTATGAGGACTGTGTGATGTAAAGAAGAGTTTCAAAAAACTATATCATTAAGTTTTTGAGTACAAATTTTATCTTTTTCTTTTTCTTTTTTATTAACTAAATTGAAAGAAAAATAATCAAAAAAATTGTCTATAATACGAAAACTAAAGAAAAATTCTAGATTAAGAAAAGAAAAGGATGAGAAAATTTCATAGACCTTGTTACAAGAGTCAATAAGATGGCCTTTGATTATGTTTTTTTGACGGTTTGTTAGAAAACCAACAGTATGCAAATTAGAATTGTTGAACAAATTAAATAGCTTTTTGAAAGTCTATTATAATACATTTTTTATATTAAAGTTATAAACAATATTTTATTTTATTTCTCTTTTATTTTTATTATCTTAAACTTAAATTAAAAAATATAATATAATAGAAATATAATATTAGTTATATTTATTATAGTTATAAATTATATAATTATATATTTTTAAAATAAATAACATCATATAATATAACAATAGTATAAGTATATAAACTTTAAAGTAAATTAGTTATAATATATATATATACTAATGTTAAAATAACTGTATAAAAAAGCAAAGTATTTTAAATTTCTAAAAAAATTTAAAATTATTGTTTAAGAAATTACTAAATTATATACTTATCTTTAAGAAATTTTAAAAAAACAGTTTGAAATAAAAAAGTATATAAAATAATATGTCTAAATAATTAAAAATATTAATATATAACTTAAAGAGATTTAAAATATAAAAAATTAAATAAACAAATGAGTACAAATATGAAAAAAGATTATAAAATATAAATTAGTTAAAAAATATAAAAATTTTTTTTAGAAAAGCTAATTTTTTTATAACTAAGTTCTCTTATATTATTTAATATAAAATTATTTTTTTACTTTAACTCTTAAGCTTAAGTTTATAATATCTTAAGTTAAATCTTACTACTAAAAATACTAACTAATACTTATTTCACTAGTTTTTTCTAAACTATTAAAACTCTTTAAAACTTATTTAAAAATAATAAAAGATATTAATAACACTTACTTGATAAAATAGTAAAGAATTTGAATAAAAGTTCTTTTTGTTTTTTTCTACTCATAGTTTATATATTAATTTAAAAATATAAAAAATAAATATAAAAAATAAAAACTAAAATTTTTGAAATCTTACAAGCATATAGTTTTTTTTCATTTGCAATCTAAAATTAGCTTAATAATTATTTCTTATTTATAAGTACTAATTTTATTTTCTACTAGTTATTTTTACTTACAAATCTATTTTAAACTTTTTTAGCTTCTAATTTAGTGTATTTCTATCTTATTTTGCTATTTAAATATTTATAGCTATGTTAATTATGTTTATAGTTAGTTTTTTGTAAGTATAATAATAATTCTTATCTCTAAAGACTTTGTTTTTCCTAAGATTTAGTTTGATTAATGACTAGATGTTTACTTGAAAGTATTTAAAGTATTATCTAAGAGTATTTTTCTAGTGTAATAACATATCAACTTCTACTTTTATTTTTTTTATTTAAGTTTAATACTGTTAATACTGGTTCTTTTATAAACTTTTCTTGTTTTTTTGTTTAATTTCACTTTTGATCTTTTTTTATTAAGTTTTAAAAATTTTATCTTTCTAACTATTATAACTTAAATCTTAGAAATTTATATATGCTGGACTGTGTTAAAATTAGAGTATAGATAACAATTACAAAATTTTAAAAGCTTTAAAAATCACTTTGATAGCTTAAGAATCATTTAGTAAACTATAAATAACTGTAAATAACTAAAAGTTAAAAAACATATCTATAAAGTGTTATATATGTAATGAGATAACATACTGACTAAGCAAAATATTATTCTGAGTTTAAGTCTATATCTGTTATAATAAAACTAAAAAAATTATTTTTAGTAAACTAATAGTTTTGTTATACCAAACCCATCAAAATTAAAAACAATAGACTTGATTTATTTCAATTCTTAACCAAGAAATAACACTGTTTTTTAATTAAGAAGAAAAAGACAAACTTTAAGCTCAAGAAAAAGATAATAGCTATTGAAAGGCTTATTATGAACAATAGTAACCAGACTTAGACTACTGTCTAAATATACTTATTGTTTAACTAGGTGATATTATACTAGAATATCTATATTAAATTTTCTTCTTAAAAATATTAAAATATAAAATTTAATTAAGATAGTAATAAGTAAAACAATAGATAAGTAATCAGTAAATAATATAAAATAAAACTAGTTAAAAGCTTACTAATACCTACTTATAGAGATTTTACAAGCTTTTATTACAGATAAGAAAGTAAGATTAGTACTAGCTTTTTTCTTTTGCTTTTATATATCTCACTTTTCTTTATTTCTATATTTACATCATTACCAACCTCTACTTTTTTACTACTATCTTACCAAATAAGTTAATATAATATAATAAAGCAGTTATAGCTTTTAATAAAATAATAAGCAAAATAACTAGCTAGTTTAAGAGAAATAGAAAAAAAAATAGATTAAAGATAGCTAAACTACTATTTTTTAATGAAAATCTAAAAAAGATAGCAGATTTTGTAATAATATACAAGTTATATATTAAAATAAAGATGAGAGAAAAGTTAATAGAAAAGTAAGTATATTAGATTTATAAAGAAATAAAGAAAAAGTTTGAAAAAGAAAATAATAAGTTTGTAAAAATAACAAAACTTAAACAGTCAGAACAAGGTTCTTGAACTATAAACAAATTTGTTCAAATATTTAGAAGAGTAGCTAAAGAAAGTGAATATAAAAAAAGAGTACTAATAGAAGAATTTAAGAAAAAAATAAATACTAATATTAGATACAAACTTACAGATACAAAACAACTTCTTTTAAGTATTAACAAATAGTTTGATAAAACAATTAATCTAGATAAAGTGAGAATAGGAGAGAAAAAGAATGAATAAAAAAAGAAAAAAAGTTCTAATACTAAAACTAAACATACTAGCAAATACTGAAGAAATATAATAATACTTGTTTTAATAAAGAAAATAAAGAAAACAAATATCATAATAATATACTTATAACAGCAGTGACCAGAATTTATACTAAAATACAACCTATATACTATAGAAGTAGATAGAAAAAAGGACTATTATAACTATAGTGTCAGAATTCAAGACAGTAAACTCTAACTATTTTATTTTTATTTTTAGAGACTTAAGGTTAGAGTTAATATAACATCATTGTCATATGAAAGAGTATAAAAAATTCTGAAAAGTAGTTAACATAGATCATAAAGTTTTAATATATAAGATAGATAATTTTATATAAAGTTTTCTATTGAGTTTTCTTGTATTAGGGTTGATATGAAAAATTTGGATATATTACAAGACATTATAAAAATTAGAGATTTGGAAGAAAAATAGAATATAAAGATAATTATAATATAGACAATTTTTAAAAAAAAGAGAATTTTGATTAGATTTTAATTACAACAAGTGTGTAATACTCAGTAATAAAATAATAAATAATACATTTTGTTATAGTTTGAATAGAAATATTTTTAAAAAAGTAATAGTAAAGATCAGACTCAAAAAAATTAATATTTAGAAAGAGATAATAATGAAAGTATTATTAAACAGTAAAGTAATAGGTTTATAAGCTTAGAATTTATAAAGAAGTAGTGATTTAAGTTTAAAAAAATTAAAAAACTAATATATAAAAAACATAAATAGTATATTTAATAAGAAAGGACTAATAAAGTATATAATAAAAAGTAAATATATTTTACAAAAGATATAAGAAGAAAACTGAAATTAATATAATAAGAAAGCAAAAGTGAAATATAATCTTAGAAATATCTTAGCTTATCTACCATAATTCTGAAATCAGTTAAAAAATACAAATAGTAAAAGTAAAATAAAAAGAAATAAAAAGAAAAAGATCAAACCAAAAAAGAAAAAAATAATAGAGATAAAAAGAATAATAGAAAATTTAAAATAAAAGAGAAAAACTAATGAAGTTAGAAGAAAAGGTTAAGAAATTAATTCTCTCAAAGTTTCATAAATAGATCTAGATCTTTGAAAAGAAAAAAATATATAGAAAAAAAGAAGAGATATACAAGTTTATTAATAAACAATTAAAGAAAATATATATTAAACTTTCAAAATTTCTTCAAACAATACCAGTATTCTTTGTAAAAAAGAAAAATAATAAGAAACATATAATATGTCATATGTAAGTCTACCTGTCCAGAAATTACATTTTCATAGTGATATTATTTTCTAACTACACGAGCCTGTCTTTCTCACAACACACTTTAAGGTAGTACTACAACCATTTAAGTATTTCATCTTCTATAGCAAAGATACTCCTATTTGACTTGGTCTTCTATGATGGAGTTACTCTTGTCAGTATTTCAATGCTGAAACCTCTGCTTAGAGTAATAAAAGCTTTACTACTGAAACCCCAAATATCTCCTATAATATCCATTTATATATAAAATTAGTAGTTATACTGTAATTCACTAGTCTAATAATCAACAAAAATAATTCTTATTAAACTTAATTTCTGGTGTTCAATAGCAATATACCAAATCAGCACTCATTTCTATCTCAAACTTCTTTCTATCATCTGAAGTTATAACTATATGGCAAACAAATAACACAGTACATAAGCTGAAGCCAAGGTCGTTTTACAAGTTCACACATCTCCGAGTTTATTTTGTGAACTTCCACTCTGGTGTGAACTACACTTGACATAATATAAAACTATAAATAGAGAAAGTATTTACAACTTCTAAAGAGTTTTTTGAATTAATAGTAATATTTCTTAAATTTACCAACTCTCTAGTAATGTTCTAAACAATAATGAACAAAATTTTACAGAACTTGATTAATATAAAAGAGATAACAAGTTTTATTAATAATATCATTGTAGAAACAAAAGAAAAAAAGAGATATAATGAAATAATAATAAAAAGGTTAGTAAAAAATATATGAAACCAGAAAAGTATGAATAAAAGATAAAGAAGATGAAATTTTTAAAAATAGTAATTGAACTAAATGAAATCAAAATGGATTAGATTAGTTAACTTCTTAAGAAGTCAAAAGAGTATTTAGAAAGTTAAAGAAAAAATTCATTAAGAAACTGATGTTAATAGCACTCAATATAGATAAAAAAATAAGAATAGAAGTAAATGTATTGGATTATATAATAGGAGAAGTATTATTAATGAAGTATGAAGATAAAAAATAAAAACTAGTAATATATCTCTCAAAATCTCTAAATGAAACAAAGAAAAACTATGAAATTCATGATAAGAAAATATTAGTAGTAATCAGAGAATTAGAAAATTAAAGACACTTATTAAAAAGTATAAAATTCAAGTTTAAGATCTAGACAAACTATAAAAACTTAAAGTATTTCATAGAAGTATAAAAGTTAAATAGAAAACAAGTTCACTAAGTTTTATACTTTTCAAGATTTAACTTCATCTTAAAATATATATTAGAAGCAAAGATAGAAAAGGTAAATAAACTTAGTAAAAAACTATACTGAAAAGTAGAAGTAAAAAACAACAATAAAAATAAAAAACTAATAAAATATATTAGAATTTATTTTATTTATAACTTATTATTTACTATATCTTGCTTTTATCTCATATAATATCAGTCAACATCTTATATAATAATAAAAGCTTTTTTATATTTTTCTTATTTCTTTCTCAAAAATACCATATATATTACTTATGATTAATAGATATATATAGTTGTAGATATTGTTCTGTATCTTTGTACTTTATTAATTAAATTATTCTTTACTCTTACTTAAGTCTTTGCCTAAGTTGTAATCTGAGCTAAGTCTAAGATTATAACAACTAGTAAAAGTAATAGTAAAATAATTAGAAGTAAATATAGTAAAAAAAATAAAAAAGCTAAAAATAGCAGATAATAAATAACTTAGTATTAAAAGAAGAAAAAGTGTATGTGTTCAAGAATGAAAAGTTAAGAATAGAAATTACTTGATTACACTATAATATATCAGTAGCTAGATATAAAAGACAATAAAAGACAATAAAGTTAGTGACAAGAAACTACTGATAGCCAAAAGTAACTAAAGATATAAGAATGAACAGCTGTGCCAAAGAATGAAAAATATAACAGAAATACTAGTAGAAAAGTTAATAACAAATGAAATTTTAGAAAAATCATAGATGTATTTAACAATAGACTTTATTACAAAACTACCAGCAAAAAATACAATCTTAGTAGTATATAACAAGCTATCCAAGATAGTGTACTTTATAGCTATAATAAAAAGAATATTAGTAGAAAGATTGACAATATTGCTCAGAAACAATGTATAAAAGCTGCATGAGTTGTTAGAAAGCATGATATTTAATAAAAGACTATAGTTTGCAGCAGGAATGACAAAAGAACTGAACAGTATGTTGGAAATTCAGACAATATTGTTGATAGCTTTTCACTCACAAACAGATGGACAAACCAAATACATGAACCAGAAATTAGAATAATACTTATAGTTCTTTATGGATTATAGATAAAAAGACAGACCTAAGTAGCTAATATCTATAAAGTTTGCAGTAAATATCAAAGTTTATTTAGCAACTAAAGTATTTTTTTTCATAATAAATTATGAAAGAGAATTAAGAATGGAAGTAAATATCAGAAGAAAGAGTAATAGAGTCTGTAACAAGAATGAAACAAATCCAGAAAGAAGCTAGAGTAGTACTAAAATGAGTATAAGAAGAGATAAAGAAATAAGCAAATAAAAAATAAAATAAAATAAAACTATAGACTGTTATATAAGACTATATATTATTGAGAAAATAGTATCTACTAATGTAGTTAAACTAAAACTGCTAACCATAATGAAAATTTATTCAGTTGTAAATATAAGTTAAGTAATAAGATATTGAGAACTAGTAAGAGAACAAAAGATAAAGAAACTAAAACTAGTAGAAGTCAATAAAAAAAAAAAGTAGAGAGTAAAGAAAATACTCAATAAATAAAAAATAAAAGAAATAATAAAGTATTTAGTATAATCAAAAGAATTTACATCTGAGCATAATACATGAGAAAGAAAAGAAAATCTAAAGAATACAAAAGAAATAATTGTTATAACTTAAGATTGAGAGTTTAGTTGAAAAAAGAAACTTGTATTATTTAGTACAAAAAAACTTAGTAAAATTCTTTGTACATATATATCTACTTTATATATCTTTAGTATATGATTTGTGTACATCTACATCTAGTTTACTCTAAATATTATAAGTTTTATATAAATAAAGTTATTATATTTTTTATAATATATGACATTATTCTTTGTTATATAACATTATAACTATGACTATAACCTTTACAATTTATATGATGGTTATCATACCTTATCACATTACTTTATTTCTTCTAAAATAAGAAATAAGAAGAAAAAGAGAAATAGAAAAAACTTTAAATAAGAAACTAGAACTGGAAAAAAACAAATTTACTATTTTTGATTCTGATAATAGTAGTAGATTTTAAAGAAAAAATAAGTATAGAAATTAAAAAACAACAAAGAATAAAGATAGCAGAGAAATAAGACTTTAAACAAGAAGAGTTGTTAAAAAGATATATAGTAAATATTGTATAAGTGAGATAATAGAAAGTTTGAAAAAGAATATCTAAGAAAGTTATAAAGAAGTTAGCAGAAATAAAAATCTATTTCTTCAAAAGAGAAATTTTAAAGAAAAGATAATGTTAGAATCAAAAATAATGAACTTATTTCATTTTATTTTAATTATATATAATATCATATTACATTCTTTATTTAAATCTAAATCTTTTACTACTTTATTATATATATATATTTATTATTATTATTATTATTTTTAATTTTTATTATAATATCATTGATTAAACTCATTACTTCTTTAATATTAATTAAGTTTTATAAAATTTTCTTTATTATTGTTTAGAATATTACTAAAGAATTTATAAATCTAAAAAATATTACAGTTAGTTTAAATAACTTTTTTAATATCACAAATGTTGTTTTTTATTTATTACACTCTTTTATTTATATATTATTATATCTTTATTATAAATCTAATTTAGTGAATATCTTTTTAGTACTTATATTTTCTATAATATCTGAAATAAAAAATACAAAATAGTTATTTTTAATAGTTTATTTGTTTAAATATCTATAATTTTATATTATTTTCTTCTTATTGTTCTTCTATAAAAAATACTAGTACTGTTTGAGACAACTTTCAAAGTTTAATATATCTTTTTCTCAATTGTTTTTTAATAAACTTATATATCTTTTTTCTCTTTTATTTTGATAATAAATATATCTTTTTCTTTCTTAGTATAAATTTTTTCTTTACTTTTATTACATAATCTTATACTTTTTTATCAGCATCTTCTCACTTGTTTTTTTTCTAAAAATATGAATCTTCTTAGCTTTTTCTGACTTTACTACTTCTTCTACTTTATTCTAAATCTCTTATTCTTTTATTATCTTTTTTATCTTTATTTTTTTTTTCTTTTTCTTCTTTGGTTTTTTCTCTTTTCTTTTTCTCTTTCTTTTGCTTTTGTTATATTAGCTTTTTCTGTTTTGGTTTTTACTATTATAACTTGAGCTTAAATATAAAAGTAAAAGATAAACCTTGTATTAGATTAGTACAAGAAAACTTAATAAAGTTCCAGTTACAAAATGTCTATTGTTATGCAAGAAACTAAAATGAGAGCAGTTGTACCTAAAACAGTTGTGACTCAGTCTTCGTAGTATAAAACTAATATATTTGTATATACCTAAAACAGTTGTGACTAGATACATGTCAGACAATGAAAAGAACATATAAAAAATATCTTATACTCATCTCAGTCTTTGTAACATAAAACTAAGATAAGAATTATGTGACATAAAGAAATATACAGTCCAATCTTATGTAAGGAAATAAGTCTAAAAGAAAAGAATGTAATGTCAAATAGAAAGAAAGCACGAAGTGAGACATACATAAGACAAATAAATAACAACATTTATCTTATATATACTTGGCTAATAGTCTGTACTACTGTCAGGTGCGGTTCACACCGGGGTGGAAGTCCGCAGAATGGACTCAGAGATAAGCAGACTTTTGGAACGACCTTGGCTTCAGCTTATGTGCTATGCCATCTGTCTGCCGCATGGTCGCAACTTCAGATGATGGGAAGAAATCCGAGATAGAAGTGAGTGCTGAATGGTGTATCGCCATTGAACACTGGAGATCAAGTTCAATAAGAGATTATCTTTGTCGATTATCAGACTAGTGAATTACAGTGTAACTACTAGTCTTATATACAAACTGATAATATAGGAGATGCTCGGGATTTCAGTAGTAAAACCCCTATTACCCCGAGCGGAGGTTTTAGTGTTGAGACACTGACAGGAGCAACTCCGTTATGGAAGACTGAGTTGAATAGGAGTATTTCCACCATAGAAGACGGAATATCTGGAAGGTTGCAGCACTGCCATAAGACGTGTTGTGAGAAAGATGGCCGCTGTGGAAGGCGGGCTTGTATGGTTCAGAGGTGGCATCACCGCAGAGATATAGTTTTCCAGACAGGTGGACTTGTATATGACAACTACACTAATCTAGCCTACTTTAAAAAAACATATGTATTACATGTTATTGATATATAGGATAATATTATTACTTTAGAACTTTCTATGATATTTGTTATAATCTTAAGTCCTTAGAGTAGAATAAAGGTCAAACTCTTGTATTAGAGAAAACATAAGAGAACTTGATAGAGAACTCTTTACAAAGTAATCTACCTTATATACTGGTACAAATGGTCTGTGCTAGCTACTGTGCATCCTATCCTAAATGATCATATGTAAAGCATGAGATCAATATGTGGTATTCATGTTATATAACATCATTTTGTTTTGGAACCTTCTACTTCTTTTCCTTATGTCTCATAATCTGTAACTAATCAACCCTAACCCTAAGTTCTATAAATATAAAATATGAAAATAATAAAAAGCTAAGTTTACTTCTTATGATCTTAATAATATTTTATATGATATGTAATTGTATAATTGTGATATGTGACAGATGTGTGACAGTTTGTAACATCATGCTAAACTCTAATTCTAAGTCTGAAAAATAAAATAAAAATAAAAATAAGAAATAAAAATAAACAGAATTTACTATTTTCAATTCTGATATCCACTATTTTTTACACTTGTTTGAACACTTTGTTATCTTCACTTCTCCTATTCTCTAATCAATTTCAGAATTGTAGTGAGCAAGCTATAGTATTTTTAAAATTACACTCTACCTTTGTTTTCTAATTATATCTATCTTTGTCTTTTTTCTATACTTCTAGTAATAAATATCAACTTTCACTATATACTCAATAGATTCTTACTTGTTAAAAGAACCATCTATATTTCTTGTGTATATAAATTTTTTAATTTGAACCTTTGTTTCTTAGTAAATTCTGAACTTATAACCAATTCTGTTATTTTACTATCCAACAATATTTCTACTATTACTTCCTTATATATATTAATTCTTTCTAATTCTATCTTCACTATCACTTCTCTTAATGAGTTTCCATTTAAGTTACATCTAGATGTATTATCTATTACCCTACTATAGAGTATTGTAAACTTATTATAATTAGAGCCTAGTTGAGAACTACCAAACTCTTCTTTTCTTTTAAATTATTTTTAGTATTTCTATATTCAATCCTCCTTTTCTGTTCTACTATTCTCCAATTTCTATAATTCCTTGCCAAATGACTAAACCCTTTATAACTATAATAATTCTTTCTATAATCTATATTTATGGTATATGAATTACATCTAAACACAAATTCTGTTTACTATTGCAAGTACACCACAACTGCATTTGTTCTCTCCATTCCTCTTATTAAAATAAGCACTGCTAGTATCTGCTGAATCTTTTGTCTTCTTAGTCAAACTATGACAGTTGTTGTTATTGTGTTTTTCTAGTATTTACTGGTATACTTGTTCTTGGTGTCTGATTTCCCATTTTTCTTCTGTTCCTCAATCTTTTCTCTTTTCTCTTACTCTTCTTCTAATGCCTATTTAAGTTAGTTGCCCTCTTGTATGACTGTTTAATTAATAGTCTCTCTTTAAAACTACTTCCTCTTACTACTCTTCTAAATTTCTGAACAAATGCCTTTATTATCTTACTGTTATAAACTTTATTTCCACAATCAGTGGACTGATTTCTACAAACTAAGTTGCACTGGAAAGCTCCAAATGATGGCTATCTGTACATATATGGGATGTACAAAAGCAATAACAAACAACTAAGATATTAGCATCAGTGTTATGATCTTAAATCCTTAAAGTGAAATAAAAGAACAAACTCTTGTATTAGAGTAAACACAGGAGAACTCAATAGAAAGCTCTTTACAAAATAGTCTACTTTATATACTCCTATAGAGGGTTCATACTAGGTATTGTGCATCCTATCCTAAATGACCATGTGTCAAGCATAAGGTCAACATGTGGTGTTTATGTTGTATGACATTATTTTGTTCCAGAACCTTCTATTCTCTTCTCTTAAGTTCTGTGATCAATGCTGTAACCATACCATCAGACTTAATAATATTAATTTACATTAATTTTCATCAATCTTTATCCTTTATTATCTGTATTAATCTTAATCATCATTGTCATCATTATTGAACTTCTGAATTACTCCTAAACCTCTAAGAGTATACTTAAGGTTCAGATATCACAAATAAGTAAGTAGTTCATTTTGTAATATTTACTTTCTTGCTTTACTTTGTCACAAACTTTATTCAGTTTATATCTCCACAACCAGTAGACTGATTTTCACAAACATATCAATGTAGTGGTATAATTGTCAAGATCGAAAAATATGGACTTAGTTTTTTTCTTTATTTTCTTTCTTATTTTATTTTTCTTTCAAGTTATTTTTTATTTTTCTATTTTTAGAACTCTGGGATTAGGATTAGAAGTGATTGGTCACACTGTCACATCTGATGGTATAGTCACAATATTGATCACAGAACTTAAAAGAAAGAAGTAGAAGGTTCTGAAACAAAATGATGTTATACAATATAAACACCACATGTTAGCCTTATGCTTTACACATGGTCATTTAGGATAGGGTGCACAGTAGCTAGCACAGACCATCTGTACCAGTATATAAGGTAGACTATTTTGTAAAAAGCTCTTTATCAAGTTCTCTTGTGTTTTCTCAATACAAGAGTTTGATCTCTGAATCTACTCTAAGATTCTAAGGTTACAACAATAATTAGTTATCTTCTAAAATTAGCCTGACAGCTGTTATGACAGATGATAGCTCCCATCAGATATGAGTTTTGATCATGTGATGGCAACAGCTTGCACATGGACCATCACTCTTTTGTATATATACCTCTATGTCTGAGGATTAGACTTCAGACTTAATAACATCAATTATTCCTGTTAATACTACTCATCACCTATTATTATTACCTCCTTATACTGAACCTCTGAAACACTATTAAGTTTAAGTATCACAACCAGTGAGTAGCTTATTTGTGATATACTTTCTTCAACTCTGCTACTTTAACAAAATTGTTATTCTTATTTCTAAATTCTTGTTTCAAGTCAGTAAGAAAGTTTTCTACTATCATAAACTCCAAACTACTATTTTCCAGATCTTTTATTGTATTGTCTTTCTAAATATCTGCTGATCTCCTCTGTATATATAATAAAACCCACTGTACTTGCTTCTCTACTGACATATTCTTTACTTTTATCCTGATATAGAATTTACATACTATTGAAAATCTAAATACCTTACTCATCTCTTGTTATATTATCAAGAGTAATTAAACTTACCAAAATTATTTGTAGGTAGCATAAAAAATGGGTTAAGATAGCAGACAAGACTAGAAGATAAATTAGAAGTAATGTTACATAAATAAGTGTTAAGATCTTGAATTCTGAATAGAGTCAAAAGACAACTCTTATATTGAATAACATAAGAGAACTCAATAGAGTTCCAGTTACAAAGTATCTATCTTATATACATTTGGTTCATGGTCCATGCTATACTAATCTAGCCTACTCTAAAGAAATATATGTGATACATGTTATTGACATGTGATATGATATTCATTACTTCCAAATCTTTCTACATCTTTCTGTATGCCACATGATTGTGTGACTGTGACTGATGTGTGACACTAAGTCATGTATGATGTTTTTTTTTAAATCAACAATTTATTACACAGGATTCAACGGCAGACCGTGGTAGCTACTTCATAACTATATACATGGAAATAAATACAACATGAGGAAAGAAAAAGGAAAGGAAGAAAGATAGAAAAGAAAAGAAAGAAACAAAAAAAGAAGGAAAAAGAACCTAGATAAATGAAAGAATTAAGATAAAAAGATCACCAAGCAAAAGCCTTTGGATTTCTCTCCAGAAATTGAATGAAGTGAGAAATTAAATCCTGCCTTGGATTCCAATACTTGTTGAACCTTCTACACTTGTAAAGGATGTATCGTCTTGATTCTATTGGATATAGACCACACAAACAACTGAAGTCTTCATAAGAGAAGAAGCGAAGTCGGAATTCTTCTATTAGAGCATGATTAGTAATAGCTCTCGTAGCTCTGGTGCAAAGTGTGTTGGAGTGGCTGAAAAATTGAAGCCAAGTACCACCCTTGCAACAAAAAGGTTCTAAAATATTGTTATCTCTATCTACAAGGTCAAGAAAACTTTTTCCTTTGAGGTCTGACACTTGAAACGTCATCTTTCATTTGCCAATAATGTTATCACTCTCTAATTTTTTGCTGAAGTCCCATGAAAATTTGTTTGGTAGCAAAAGGGCAAGATGAAAGGATTTTGTATCTGTATTGACTATTTTATGGAGATGCCAATTGCTTTTACTTGGACACTCCTAAAATTTGATGATGTTATTGGAACAATAGCCGAAGAACTCTCTAAAATATCTTAAAGTGAGAGCAGAATGTTTCTGGAGAGGATGAGATGACATGTCAAAGATTTTCTTAGTAGCATGGAACAAGTCAGTGATGACAATGATTTTGGAAATTTTGTGAGATCTAGTGGCTTGATTGATACCACAATGTAGTACAAAAAATTCTGCTTCAGTAGATGTGACATTAACAGCATGGTGGAGGGTCTTGACCACAGGTTTATTGTGGACATAGATGTGAGAGATAGACATATCAATACTGTTCTTGACACTAGCATCCGTAATTACAAGGGTATTGGTCACCAATGAGGATGATTTAATGGCAAGATCATCAAGTTGTTGAGTACGAAGCTTGAAAGAATGATCACTACTCTTAGAAAAAAGATGAAAAGAAAAGTTATCTATGATTCTGCTACCAGGCCAGAATTCTGGGTTAAGTGGATTGAATGAGGAAAAAACCTCATTAAATCTGTTATCCATGTTGATAGTGTAACCTTTGATGAGGCCGCACTGTTGCTTAGTGAGAAAGTTGAGCGACATGAAATGAAGGTGATGATGTAGAGTCAGGGATAATAGAGTTGTCGCTCATCAACGATCTAAGAATGTGATTAGCAGGAAGGGAATGAGCTCTTAACTGTGATCTTCTGCTAAGTTTCTGCAGGTGTAAATGGATTGGAATAGGACCTGCAATCGCTTCAATACCATATGAAGGAGACATTTTGAATGCTTCTAGTATTCATGTGGCTGCTCTTCTCTGAAGTTTTCCCAAGATCTTTAGTGAATACGATAGGAGGGCTTTATGGTAAAACCATAATTGAAAGCCATATAGTGCAATAGAAAGGACACAACTTCTATAAAGTAGATGTTTTTGGAGCGGATTCAATCCTCTTGTTGAGTTGCCAAGGATTTTCATGCATTTGACTATTGAGATGGCTTTATTTGAATAAAAGTTGATATGTTGACGAAAGCTAAGTTTTCTATCAAAAATGAAGCCAAGGTATCACCAAGTGTCTTTAAGAACAAGTGAAGGACCATCTATAGATGATAAGTCCAGTGGAGGCGGATTGAAGTTGCCATACAATCTGGAAAAGTAAAAAACTTCAGTCTTTGAGTGTTCTACAAGGAGACCAAATTTTGAAAGAAGTTTAGAAGCAACACTATAACTACTAAAGAGACAAGCATTAAAAAGATTAAAAGATTTGCTTTGTGAAATGAGGAGACCATCGTCAACAAATAATAGAGTAGAAATTTTAAGATCAAGATTTTTTAAATGTTTTTCAAGAATATAGAGAAACGGTAAAAGATATAAGGCAGAAATAATAGAGGAGAGAGCCAATCCTTGGCCCACTCCCACATTAACATCAAAGAGACAAAAAGAAAAATTGTTCCAGAAGTAAAATGTTTTCCTATCAACCAGATAATGAGAGAAAAATTGAACAACTTTTGGATTGAAGCCTGCTTTCCCTAAAATTAAAAAGAGAAGACGATGGTTTAAAGGAAAAAATTGAGCAATGTCGAATGCAAGTGTGCTTGTTGACAAATTCTTGATCTATCCTGTATGGATGAAGTGAGTGAGCACAATGCTTACATCAGTGGTAGATTTGAATTTAAGTTCTCCTAGCTGACTATAATGAATGAAGTTATTTTCGACAACTTGAAATTGTAGCCTCTCTCCAATGACCTTTTCAATGAGTTTGCCCAAGGTATTAAGAAGAATGATAGGTCAGAATGACTTAAGTGAGTTATAGGAAGACTTATTAGGTTTGGGAATGACTATTGTTGACAAAATCTTGAAGTGATTAGGCCAATACCCCAATTCAAAACAAGCATTATGTTATGAACTTATTCCTTAGGGTTGGAAATAAGAACAACTCTTGTATTAGAGAAACACAAGAGAACTCGATAGAGAACCCTTTTACAAACTAGTCTACTTATATAGTTCTACAGATAGTCCGTGCTAACTACTGTGCATCCTACCCTAAACCACCATGTGTAGAATATGAGGTCAACATGTGTGATTCATGTTGCATGACGTTATCTGTTCTCAAATCTTCTACTATGTTCTCTTAAGTCTCATGATCTGTTTTGTGACTATGCCATCAAGTTGTGGCTGATGTGACAGCATGACCAATCAATCCTAACCCTAGTTGTTCTAAAAATAGAAAATTGAAAATAAATTGAAAATAAAATAAAAATGAAAAGAAAAATAAAATAAGGTCAAGTCCACTTTCTTCGATCTTGACACATTAGCAATAGAAATAATATTTTTTAAGCACACTTTGTTTTTAATGATGCACTTGAGATGACTCCACAATAACTTGTTAGGTCCAGGAGAAGAGGAATCACAACAATTATATGATGTCATGTTACTCTTAACTCTAAGTCCAAATAAATAAAAGAACAGCAAAATAAAATGAAAAATGAAAATGAAAATGAAAATAATTAAAGTCTACTATCTTCAATTCTGACAATAGGGCAACCTTGGCTTCAACAAAGGATTGTTACACCTAGCCTGACTCATCAT
>Ga0157364_1001677_pt1 | contig 19282 bp, 10 predicted proteins | sample AttsexASBM2_FD_111476 | JGI IMG/M metagenome (GOLD analysis project Ga0157364, IMG submission 111476) | Fungus gardens microbial communities from leaf cutter ant in Ribeirão Preto, State of São Paulo, Brazil - Atta sexdens ASBM2 | ecosystem: Host-associated > Fungi > Mycelium > Unclassified ...
ATTTTTGAGGTTATGTGCATCAAACGTCAAACCATATGGCATTTTAGAAGGCCAAATGTTAACGCTTTAAAACCACAAAAAGGGAAGATATATAAAATTTAAATTGTTATTTCGGTTGTATCAGATCTAAAGCTCAGAACTTTTTTGTACACCTAATATAAACAAGGATTAATGATGCATTATGCGCATCATGCACCCATAATCTATATATGAGGTACTTACTTACAAAGCAATATATATAATATAGAGGAATTCCAATTAATCATATTGTTATAACTTTCAAAATTTCTATACATTTTTCTCAAAATTATATTGACAGCGAGAATTGGAAACATTTTCTCTTTAGCAATGGTATATGTCACTTCATTTCACTTCACCACGCGAAATAACACGACAATATAAAACAATACAGCATATTCATCCGATTTGTATCGACTGATACAATTAATTAAACTACTATATGCTGAGATTAAAATTAATCATAACTCTGATAATGCATGTGTCTATTAATCAGAGGGAATTATTCAACTAAACTGTAAAATATTATAGTTAAACAAATCCTCTTATAATGTAATAAATAATATAATTCTTATAATATAATTCTAGTTCTATAAAATTATATAGTTGGAAAATTATAGTTGTAAAATTTCGAATCTTGTCATAATAACCGAAATTCTTTCTGATTATATTATGAGATCCGAAATTTTGGTTTAATAAAATGCATTTAATTATATTCCCGCGCACGCGTTTTATTCATTCAAACCATAATCAAATAAAATTTCTCATGCATTATTATTATATATCTGTTATATATCTACGTTTTACGAATTATTGTAACGGACAAAACTGTGAATACATCTGAAAGAAAGTATATCTACTATCATTATACTTAATGAAAAGTTTTATTAACCCTTTCGTTCAAAAAGTGGGCGATCCGCCAGAATACCGCTATTAATCGGAACCTCGCGTCAAAAGTGTATACAGTGGCTGCGTTCAACGAACTCAGTTGAATGAGCGCTTATTGGCCTAGTTTCCACCGAGGATTTAATCCGGATCAGAATGTAAGAACCAATCAATTAACTACAATCGAGTATTCCCCTATTAGAGTCGAACGAGGGGAATGTAACAAAAAACCGAAACTAACAAGGAATACTAGACAACTCATAAATTCAAAAAATTCTGAAACTTTGTGTACAAGTAGTTCATCCGTAACACAAAATTGTTTTTTGTTCGTACGGAATTACAGTTTTAAGAGGTGAAACACTCTCTTGAATAAAATTGGTTTTTTTTCTTTTGAAGCGAAAATCGTTGAAACTATAAGAGATACGAAAAAATTTCGGGAATGAAATTTGGTTTTAATGGTTTCAAGAGTACTTTAGAACTACAATAAAAAAACTTTTTTTTAATTATTTATTTATTTTATGCCCCCACTCGCACTCCTATTTAAAGAATGTTTTTAATTTTTATATAACGCAAATCAATGAACATTTGACGCTGACAACAATGATGTATATTATAGTATGTTCCAAAAAACCATTTTTCAAATAAACGAAAACATCTATGTGTACGCGTACCATAGGTATTCGTTTTATACTGCGTTGGCTGCACGAGATAGTAAATTGCAGATATAATACAATCCATCAATACAATATCAGTAGCAATTGTTAAAATATGAGTTTTTATATAACAACAACAACAACAACAATAATAATAAGTATCAAACCTAAAATCAGTTAAATATTTTTATGATATATATAAAGAAATGTATAATATACTTCAGATAATTAAAAACAAAGTATGAATAAAAAAATTGTTATTTTTATAAAATATCGCTCATTTAATTTTGGCTTTTGATAGAGCAGTCAGTTGCAACGTACTAAAAAAGAAAAGATATATTATATCAACAGTAATTCCGCACAAACAAAAAATAGTTTTGTATTACGAATACAAACTATTTTATTACATACATTTTAATACATACAAACTATTTTATTTGCAATTATTTTACTTTTTAGAATTTTCTAAATTTTTTTTGTCTAACCTTCCTTGTAAGACAACGATGCAAATAAGTAGTAAAGCAATAATTAAAATCATATACACACGAATGCACGCGCACACACACACATACACACACACACACGTGCTCGCGCAAGAATCTCACACACATACCAGTTATATCAGTTTCTCTTAATTATGGTGGAAGCGATAACATGGATGCTCAGTTTGCAAACGTCTCTCTCTAAATTTCTGCCATCTCTTTCTATGAGTGTTCGCTTAAGAGACATAGCTTCTTTTTTTGTGACGCGCACATCATAATGTATTTTAGTTTTCTTTTTATAGAAAGAGAAACTTAGTGTGTTAAACAAGGGAAGTTCAATTTCATGATGCGAAACAGGTCAATATTCATATTCGATTCTTTTATTTAAGACTGTCTTAAATACAATCTTAAGGTATCATAAATCAATCCGAAGACTGTATTAGCATCTTAAGACATTATTTAAGACAGTTTTAAAATAAAAAGTCTATGAATTCCGCTCCATGTTTTGCGTTTTACAGTTGGTAGCCTTTGTCTCTAACGTGACATCCACTCTGATAGAAATCTTGGCGGAAAAATTTCTATGCCAAAGTACGTTAAAAAGTACGCCTTTCTATTTCTACGACTGTGGCGTAGATCGCGTTGTTAAATCAAGAAATAACTATGCCAAGCTATGCGAAAGATGTAAAATGGCGTACTTGGACCTAGTTAGGCATCGAAAATGTACCAAAGTTCGCGCAATTAATAATTATTAAAAATAAGTGTAGAAAGAACCAAAAAACGAAGTATATAAATAAAGGAAACAAATATAATTATTATAATCTAAAGCAAATAACAAATAACAGACGTCTTTTCGAGCCCGATCATTCTCAATGTTACATATAATAATTAAATAGAACAGATAAACTAAATTAATGTATTTAAATTAAACAACTAATAAAATAATACAAAAAAACAAAAAATCATCTGTAAAATTGCTTTCTGTCATCATGAATCTGATATTAAGTTCGCAATAATATAGCGTATATGTTAGATATCAAAATAATAAAAATCCATATTGGTGCCAAAGTGCAAAATATTCACAAGCATCGTAAATTCAAAAATTCATTTCAATTTCGTTAAAATCTATAAAAATATTAAGAACATTATATTATCTGAAGTAATGAAAACGCCAGAGCAATAAGTATGAGGATGTTAAAGCAATGAAAATCCGTCTGTAGATTAATATATATAAGTTAGAACTTATAGTTCAAGTTAACTTAGAATTACGATGTTATTATAATATCTACTGATAAAAAAACTTCTATATCTGTATTAATAGAAAATTTCTTCTACCAAGAATATTTAATTCAACGTTGGCAAAAGAATATAAAATTTGGAAGCAGTATTGTGAAGAAACGTCTTTATCGTCTGGCTGCGATACACAGAGTGTATTGAAAGAATCGTTGAAAAAGTGGAGAGGTTGTTGGAAATAGTCAGGAAAGAGAAAAAGGAAAAGGAGGAAATGACTAAGAGGGAGGAAAAAGTTGAATAATAGAAAGATTTGTGTAACGATTCAGATTTATTTTGCTTGTTTAGACTTGATTTTGCTTTTTAATATAAATCATTTCAGATATCAACCTTTTTTTATAGAAAAGTTCCTTATCAAGGATTTTTACATTGCTCCAATCAAAATTGTGGTTGCATTCAATGCGATGATTCGAGATGATAATTGGAGAGTCCATATTTTTATTTATGTCTAGCTTGTTTTTGCAATCTCTTTTTAACTTTCTCTTTGTTTAACCCACATAACTAGGACTGCTTTGCAATCCTCACAAAATATTTTGATGTAAATCACTCTTTGATGTGACATCTAATTGGTCTTTACCCCTTTCTATATACTTGTCTAACGTGTTCGGAATTGAATAAGTTAATTTAGAATTCATTTTAAAGGCGATAGACCTGTAACTTTCAGAAACTATTTTAACGTACGGTATGATAAAATATTTGTCCGCAGATATGTTTTTTTTAGAAAAATAATAAATGTGAGAGTTTTTGTATTTACGAATTTAAAAAAGGAGTCTGTTACTAATCGAATGAAATGGAGAGGATAACCATTCTCCAAAAACGTGTAAATGTAAGATTATGCTCATGAAATTTTGGATGAGACAATAAGATTCTATCTATTGCACATATAATAACGCCCTTTTTGTGACATAAAGCGGGGAATAAAAGTTAAGAAATCTCCCCGAACATGTGAGTTTCTGAAATCTATCAAATACAATTCTATTCTTCTCAACAATTATAGTCGTATCTAAAAAATTCAATCTATCTTGTGTACCGATTTCTATGGTGAACTGCAATCTAGCATGCAATGAATTTAAAATGTTTTTAATATTCATAATATCATTCAGAGAGAATATCGTCCACAACGATAATAGAACAACGATTGTATAGATTGTACAACACAGCTGATGTTTCCAAGTAAAACAATTTCAGGAGGCGAAGGCTAGGGGGATACCAAATATTTATTTGTAAAAATGATTAAAAGTAAAAAACATAGAATTCAGAACAAAATTTACAGTAATAAGGAACTCATTCAATGGTACAATAGTATTTTTAGCTATGTGGTCCCATCTCTTCTCAATACTTTTAGACACCAAATCAATGGAAATATTAATAAATAATGAAACCACATCCATACATCCACAAGGAAAACATAATCAGGTTCAAAACGTAACTCATTTAGTTTATTGACCAAATGGAAATTATTTTTCATCTGACTAGATACCTTCAGAATACTACCATGATATTGTGTAAGAAAAGAGAAAAATAGTATAATTGATTATTAATAAAAGAAACGATGACTCTAAGTAGAGTCCCCGGTTTGAATTTTAGGTAAGCCATAAGCTCTAGCAGAATTATCATCAGTAATCAACTGTATAAAAGTTTGTATAAAATGTTATCTATATAACCTCTATTATTCCATCAGATAAGAATGCTACGTAAATCGTTAATTAGCTTTCTTGTGGGATCTCTGGTTATTCTCTGGTAAGTATTAGTTATCTGATTAGTATCTGAGAGAATGACTTCTATTTCGAACATAATCAACTCTATTCAAAATCACTGTATCGTTATCTTTGTCAGGTCTCATGACAAATAATTCATTATGATGATCTTCAATGAACTTATATGTGGTTTTTAACCAAATAGAAAGTTGTTTATCACTAGGGCTAACAGAGGGAAACTCCTTAAAAAATTTACTAAGCAAGTAGAGTTATTTCTAGTGAACTTTGACGTTATCTGGCCAGATTATTTTTAATATTTTTTATAAATTCAACTAAAGTTTTTTAAATTATACTTGTTAATAGGCCTACCGAACCTTTCGCCTAGTTGTAGCAATAATTGAACTTCCTCAAGATGTCTATGTTGCTAAAATTAACGAATCAATCATCATATATGAGTCAAACGAAAATGCTTCATTGAAAATATCAGGAGAAATACAAACTATTTTTTGCTCAACAGAATCGTAAGGAATAGAAGGAAAATGTAAATCAAAAAATGTAAATCAGAACCTGAAATCTGATTTGAAACAGAGCAAGTACATAGATTTAATCTGAGAATTTTTTGTTCTAAATTATTTAGTCTTGAGCCATTCAATTTTTTTGTTAATTCGAAAAGTTTGTTTAAAAAAATAAATATTATTAATATGATCAAGATAGATAAAAAAGCTTGAACAAGTTCTGGTAAAGAATCAATTTAGTAGTTAAAAATGTTAATTCTAGTAAAATTTAAATACAATAAAGTATCTTTAAGTTCTAATCGCAATACAGCTTTTACAAAGTTACGTTGTAAAGTATTTAATCGCTTATAATAAGAATTATTGTAAAGAAAGAAAATGTTCTGCCTCAAGAACGTATGTAAATGTTGAGGGACGGAAGTTACGATTAAGTTTAAAACAGTATTTAATAAACTTAATACGCATTCTAATGTTAAAGCTTGATCGAATTGCACAGTCTTTTGCATAAATTGCAAGCATTCAGGACGTAATAATTTTTAATATGAGAGAAAGTGAAGGGGAGTTCGGGGAGATATAGTGACATATAATTTAGCTCGCGTGAATTAAAATACAACATATAACATGATTCAATAATAAAAATTAAAAATAAGTGTTTAGAAAAGTTATGAACCAAAAAATAACAAAGTAAATATGTACATAAACAAATATAATTAACATCTAAAGCAAATAATAAATAACAGACGTCGTTTCGGATCATTCTCAATATTACACATAATAATTAAATAGAAAAGATAAATTAAATTAATGTACTTAAATTAAAGTCAACTAATAAAATAATATAATGCACAAAAAGTCATCTGTAAAATCAAATTTTATCATCATAAATCTGATATTAAGCCCGCAATAACAGCGTAATTATTACTTCCCGAATTACGCGTTTCTATATCGATCTACGCAAAACTAATTTTTATTCTTTCGTTATGTTTCAAAAAAGTATGCCATTCTATACTTTTTTATGCAGAATTACACTCTATAGTTGGGCACAAATAGAAATAACAACGGCATTTTTACTTGCAAAAAATGATGTTTGGACCTAATTAGTCACAGAAAGTACGCGCAACTAATGATGATTACATCCTGAACTATGCCTTTCTATGCCGAATTCCTCTAAACTAGTTTTCATTTTTTCGTAAGTATTTAGAGAAAATATGCCATTCTACATCTTTTTATTCAGAATCTCACTCTACAATCGAATAGTTGGGCACAGAAATAATTATGCCTATCTACGCCAAGCTACGCAGTTGCATGAAAAAATCGTTTCCTGAGGTACATATTTCTATGCCAAAGTACAATACTTACCTTATAATTTTTCTGTTTGTAACAAATTAAGCCATTTTACGCCATTTTACACGGAATTACTTTTACTCATCCGTAAGCATTATGCATCTCCGCCGACAGAGAGCGGAAACATGATTCACTGCATGAACTCGTAAATAAAAATCACTTGGGAAAGTATATAAAGAGCGTAGTATAAATGAGTCTTTAAAATTAGGATTTAATATTAAAATACCCATACGATAGAATTCTAATTTCATCATGATAGCAATACGTAATAGTATCTTGAATTCATGCCAAATGAGTTCAAAATACTAGCATGATACTTTAAATAAATGTAAATGTACCCGAAACTATGCTTAAATATCGCATAGGAATCGCGTTAAATATTTGGCAAAAGAGTAGAATTCTGCGCCAAACTATTTCCATTGGTTTATTCATGTACTTAGATATAGTTTTTAGCGTAGTTAAGCATACTTTCGAGCATAATTAAGCATATTTTCTGATGTAATTTGCTGTAATTTGGCATTGTTTGGCGTTGTCTGGCATACAAAGGCATGAATCGGCTTACTTTGACATAGAAGTAATTTTACGCCAAACTATTTCCGTGTTTCAAACCGCGTATTTAGGAATAGTTTTTAGCGTAATTGGGAATAGCTATGACGTAGAACTTTGGCATAAAAATTTTTCCACCAGGAAAGAGACTGTGCAGATTTAAAGAGGGATGCTTGCAAAATTCTTACTTTACAAGTATGAGTCACTAGTGACCGAGCGATTTCTGTTCGTGCAAGTTTCTTTGAGTCTTTCGATAATTATAAATTATATTATTTTATTATTTTCCAAAATGAAGTTCCAATATTTATTGTAGAAAATTGAAAGTATGTTAGTGAATTTTTAGAGATTTTTTTGAATCATTCTGAATAAGTGAAAAAACGAATGGATTCTAGTGACCCATGTTTGTATGGATGAAGCACCAAATTGTATGGTAAGAGTTAAATGTGAATGACGCAATGAAACGCAAGACAGGAGAATGGAAGGAGGACAAAGAGAGAGAAATTTTTATTAATACAAGAAGAGAATTAAAATATTTGAGGTGTAGAAGAAAGCGGCACAGTGGAACAATGGGGAAGGATAAGTTACCTTGGTACCTAATGACAAGGGAGTTAAAAGTGAAATGAAGCTCAGAGTTCAACTGAAAGAGGTATCGCAGATAAAGAAGAGTAAGAAAGAAAAACGAGACAGTACAGATGGAGAATAAAACATTCTAAACCAGTTAGATCTCTAATACGAACATATATCGTCGTATTTACGAACACAATAGAAGAGCAAGAATTTTGGATACGCTGTACACGATTAAGGAGTTGTTGATTAAAAATCGGAATGTAGACGACATCAGCATAATCAAATAACGAAATAACGAGCAAGAAGTGAGGAGTTTTTGAGAACAGGAAAGAATGTGACGAAGAGGTAGACGGGCATAAGCAGCCCAACACTTGACGGCCATGAGTAACTCGAATGGCAATCTAAACATCAAGAATCTTAATAGAGGAGGAGCGAGGAATTGAAACGAAGTTAAGAGAAATATCGAAGGATTGAATATGGGATAATAATGTTGAGAAATTAGCAAGGACGATTTAGAGAGATTTAGATGCAGCGAATTATTAATAGATTCATTTGGCAACAGATCTTAGATCTTTATTTAAAGGAACAGGCTGCATGAGTGAAAGAATTTGAGAAGAATTAAGAATCGTGTCTGCGTACATAAAGATCTCGGAAGACAGAGAAATATTAGACAAATCAGAGATAAAAATATTAAAAAGTAAAAAGGATTCAAAAATGATTGGTACCTTCCGGAGAGAACGGCATGAGGAGACGAAAAAAGAGAAAAAGAATTATATATGAAGACTTATTGTGTGCGATTTTGCGTAAAGAACGAGCAGATAAAGAGTGAGAGGGCCGAATAAAATAGACTGCATAGCTTGAATTTGATTAAAAATAGGTCATGATTGATGTTATCGAAACTCTTTTATAAAAATTTTTTATAATTTTGTATTTCTAATTGTGAATTTAAGATCTCCTTTAATACTCTCAATTAAAAATTTGGAGACATTGATAGTGTAAGCTACGCGCAGCGACACTGCCATGACTTTACGCTAGAATAGAATAGAATATTATTAAACAAAAAATAAATATATTAAAAAAATCAAGTATTATAAAATAAAATAATATTAAAAATATTAAAAGATCAAGTATTATAATATATGGATAGGGAGTACATTTTAAAAATTAACCTTAAAATTAACTTTAAAATTTTTACCTTAAAACGACAAAAATCAATGACAATTATTGTAATGAGAATCAATAGCAAGAAGTCATTAAAAATTATTTTGTTATTCTGCCAATGCTGTGTAATGGATAGTAAAAGAAGTACGTAAAACCGCCCCATTTGGCCAAAGCATATAGGCAAGAGAGATACGCCCTAGGTTGTAGACGGCCTCCACGAGGATATTCGAACATATTTTGCCTAAATTGCAAAATGATCCAATGATCAATAATGGTGCTAGCACACTTTCTAGCGTCTCTATCATAGTTGCTGAATCGTTAACTCGTATTTTAACTAAATTAGTTCTTGCTGCACGAAACACAAACACGTTTTAATATTTATTATAAGATTTTCAGAAATAATTTTTGTAGTCACTCTAGGAATTATTTTGTGGATACTATACTGTATGATATGTACAATAGAGGATACATATTTATATGCTGTTACCGGCAAATATTGAACAACAAAATGGACATAGATAATCTAGAGATAGTTAGCCTTTCTTTTTGCGGAATTTTTATTTATAGATTGAGGTCACTAGATGTGGATCACTCTTGAAAGAAAAATTCATATTTTTATTTAGAAAGACAACGCCAATTATTTAATTGACCGTGAAACTGATTAATTGTGTTTACTATTTAGTAGAATTGATCACTTATGGTTGACAGTTAATCACCGATCCAGCTTAATCAAATTGATGAAACCGGTTCTTTGTATATAATACTAAGTATCCCACTCAATTAATAGTAGTTTTAATTTTTCCTCAAAGATATTCTTATTGAAGGTTTTCTTAATCCAATCAAGTAATTTAATTCTCTGTCAAAAATTATTACTCTTCGAAAAAAATTAATGTATTAAATGAAAAATTAAAATCCACATGCTACAACTTTTAACTTTTAATCAAGTTAAATTCTATCAAATTAAAAAGTAAAACACAAATGATATTGTCTCTTGTTATTTACTTGACTATAATAATATGTACCATTCATATAAAAGATTTAATATCAACAAAATTAGCGCCAAATTAAATTCCATGTAATTCAGATACCAAATTATATACATAATATTAACTTTAATGATATGTACCATTCCTTTAAAAGATTTGATATCAAGAACTAGCTCAAAAAAAATCCTATTTCTTTATACCATGCCAAATTAAATAAATAATGAATATTAATCTAATGATATATATCATTTGTTAAAAAAATTGATATCAACAACTGTGACGCCAAGTTAAATTCTACTATCAAAATCAAAAGTGATACTATCTTTATTATTATTACTTAATCCAATTGGTACTATCTTTAATTTTTATGAAATGAAACCTAGGTATACGTATATTTTATTGAAGGATCTTCTTATTCCAATTCAAATGATTAAATTCCTCTTAAATGAAATTATTATACATCATTATTATATATTATATATCACAATTCATTCAAAGACATTTTCTCTTCCAACTAAAGTAGTTATTCTCCCTCAAAATATTATACAAAATATTATGACAAAATTGCGTTACCTTGCTCAATTTAAGTGTTATCACAAAAAATTAAAGAGTAACTGAAAAAAAGGAAAAAATCTCATTTAAATAGAAAAAGTTTTCTAAATTTTATTCTTATTCAGTGTAAAGTTCAGAAATTCAGTGGAAAATTCATTAAATTTTTTACTTAAATTTATATTTACTTTTATTATTACTTTAAATTGCTTATTCGATCTAACAGCAGCAAGTGTTTTTACATGAAAAATTTTTCTATAAACAATATAATATATTATAGGACCGTATATGTGATAACACAAACTATAGAAATCAAAACTTTAAATAGACTAACTGGATCTTAAATGCTTGTATGATTCTTGTGTGAATTTATATATTACGTATATAGTTCTTAGAAACGTGCACTAAAATGATTTTTCGGTTTTGTAATGCTAACTCCCGCAATAATATCGAGTTAAATTGACTAGCAATTTAACAAATTTTTTATATTTATTCGCATCTTCAAAACGATCTTAAAAATGTTAAATGACATATTAAAAATCTATAAATAATTAATTCTTATTGCGAAAAATATTACCTCGGCCAGGAGTCGTACCCGGTTTTTTGCATTCCATGCGAGCGTCCTAAGCCTTTAGATTATCGCAGCCTTAGTAACATTCTTCGCAATAATTGGCATATGAAGGAATAATGTCTCTTTAGGCTTTTAAATAAACAATATAATATATTAATATAGGACCATATATAGTTGTAATATAGGATAATATAGGATTATAATATAGGACCATATATAGTTGTGATATCACAAACCATAAACTACACTGTGTGATAACACAAAAATTTGAAATAACATATTAGTAACATAATAACATGCACTATATGAAAATATAAAAAAGTATAGAAAAACGTATATGAAGTACAAATTAAGATAATACATAAGAAAATAACAATACATATACCATAATAATAGTAATACATATATACTGTATGAAAAGATAAAAAATGTAAAACATAATAGTAATATAAGTATGTTGATACATATATATATTACAAAGGTATCCGCCAATGTCCCCACGGTAATGTCTCCGTCGAGTCCAATACATATCGTCATCGTATGGACTCAGAGCGATTTTTTACTCGGATATGATATATATCTCATACTTTAGATTGTATAAACGATTGATGACGAGTCATCTCTTTGTTCAAATCGCATGTAATCATCGAACGTTATCATTCGCGCTATGACATTATTCTTTATGCTTTTCATCCTTTTAGTATCCTTTTTACCATTTATCCTCAACGTATACATTTTCGGACTCTGAGTCCGACAAATTCAGTCAATATTGCGCCATTATTTTCATCTTTTTTAAGCCTGGCACTTTTTTGTTCGCAAGTGGTATATCATACACATTCTCGATAAAATAATCACTCATGTCGAACCTAGTCGCTCATGTCGAGTGTGATATATGAGACTATCAGTGTCTGTATATAATTTCACATTTTTTGCGATACAGCGGTAGCATACATTCTTAGTGATATTCAAACAGATCTTCGATATATTCGATATACACATTCCTACATAGATCGGTTTGTTGAACTTCAACTCAAGTTTACGAATTTCAATTTCATTAGATTTTCAGATTTTCAGAAAATACACTTCTGCTATGAAAATTCGGCTTCGCAATCATTGCCTCTGCGCCGAATCGTCCATCCCATTGTGTTAATAATTTTGATGTGATGGCGCATGTGATTCTTCTTGATTTTGCCAAATACTGTATTATTCATTATCTTAAATAAATTTTTCTCAAAGTCATTCATCGCAAGCGTTCTAAATTTTGTATTAAGTTCTAATCGCGAAGCCATGGTGATTGTGCAAATTGCAATACGCGATGAACCTTTGTTACACGAAGATCGTGACACATGCATTGCTGCAAGTTGCGATAATGTAACGTTTTTGTCATATACAGTCGCTAAAAGTTTAGCCTGCTTGCCAGGTGATTTATCACGCGTTGGACAGAATGGCAGGTCAACGTGTTCGTCGTGCAAATGCTTCGGATATTCTAAATCGATCTCAAGAACATAATCCTGAGCAATCATGTCAAAGTTCAAGACATTATCGACCCATCGAAATTTGGCAACAGTTGACACATCGCCCATCCGTATAGATTATTAACATCGAAGTACAAATATAGAGAAGGTTTCGTCTATATATATTTGTTATTAGCTCGCGCATGTTTACTGGAACATTGACCGCCGCGTATACCATGCTCGATAAACATCACCATATCGATGTCAGTGAGCAATTCAAAATTTACGCGTGTATGTTTCAGCATAGCGTTCCATAAAACCTAGTAAAGTATAATAATACGCAGAGTCGAAACCGTAATTTTCAATACATTTATCGCGAAAATTTTCAAATATGTTGGCTAACAATACGTCCGTTTTAAATATAGATCGCTGTATTCACCCAAGATTTGAACAGAGAACTGTTGCCAAACGTTCACGGCGTACGCGCATCGCTTTCGGATATAGTGTCACTGGTCAAGAAACTGTAGAATTCGCGCGGTGATAAACGCGTATCCTGCAGCTTGTCAGCGCAATCAATGTATTCGTATGGAAATATCCTTTTTCGTGTCAATAATTTGAAGTCTTCTTCGGATAAATTTTGAAATTCACATTATAAAATTCGAAGTTCATTTTTATTGAGAAAAGATGCTAATTTATCGAGACTGGTACTTAAAACTTTATAAGAATGAACTGTAATTTTATGTTATTTTGCGAATCTGATCTTTCAGCGATATCTTTAACATTTTTTGGTAAATGATATATATATTTTTCCTTTGTTATTGGTAATAAATCTATATTGCCTTTATATGCTATAGCTATTTCTTTAGTAATAAAATGTGAGTCATAATCTGATAAATTGTGGAAAATTTTGATAATAAAATATGAGTTTTTATAATTTAAATTGCAATTTGAATGCGATTCCTGTAATGACCGATTAAATGGCAATGATCGCTTATTCGATTATCGCGTGAAAAGCTTTTCACATGTGACAATGCATCGCGCTGCGCAACTGTCTCCCACTGTTCGCTCGACAAGGTTTCCATGGAGACATTAGCTGCTAAAATTTTTTTTACCCAATGTGCTAAACTTCTCTGTTTTTCGACGAATCATGAAACGCAATTCGGATCACAACGAAATCGATATTTTGATAGCGAATCGTCATACGAACAGCGCACGTAGTATCCTATGCGAAATATTTGATGATGATATTGATATGTGCGCATTGATAGATGCTTCCTAATCGCTATCAGTTTTCTCGAAGATTCTCGAGGATTCTAGATTCATTATTCTAGATCAGCGTAAACGACAAATACTCGTTCCTTCCTATTATAGTTGTTAAAACTCAACCACTTGCCGTCGTCGCTCGGTAGTCGGATAACGCAGTCGTTTATCGGTCAATCTACCATGTGTGACTGCAATCTCTCGTTGGAATGAAAATAATGTAAACAGCTGCAAATAAAAATAAATAATATTAATTTTTTTTCCTTTTTAAAGAAGAATTTGCTTTTATTGATCATACTTATCGCAAATGTATTTTTGACCATGATGTTTACTCAATTGCGAGCTCATGAATCGGGACAGATTCTTGATTCATACGAAATGACTCACATTGTCGTCTCGCGAATCTTGCAAATGTAGTAAATTCACATGTTTCTACTTTCTGTCAGCGAGTCGTATCGGAAGAACATTTAGCGTTTTCTATCCTTCGATACTGTATACATTAATGGACTCGTTAAGAATCCATGTTCGATTTTCGTTACGTTTTTTAACCTTATAGGAAATTCTATATTTTGCAAATTCAGTATCATCGTATAGTGTGAGTAGAAAGATCACGATCCGCGTTTCTTTCAGCTGGATACAGAACGATGACCACACGAAGCATGCATTGTCCATCGATAGCACGTTAATCACCGCTCTCTTTGTCATTATCTTTCGCGGCACTTCGAAGCAACATCCCACGCGCATTAGATTACACTTATTGATGTTTATTGTAAGATTCAGGATTCGCGACAACACTCACCCATTGTCACTGTTTTTGAAACTCCTCGAGAGAGCCAATGTGAGTTTGATGATGTGCCGCTTGTACCACTTACGATTTTCGATGTTTGAAAGAGTTCATAGTTTTTAGTAAAGGGTCTTTCAAGGACGCTCGATTTTTAAATGTAAATAAAACAAGTTGTGAGATATCCACTCAATTTTTTTTTATTTGAAAGAATATTTTATGGCATTAAGTATGGAATATAACGTCGCTCAAATGTCCGCCGCGGCTTCGCTTGGTGACACATATTCGGGCGGTTCAATTTTCGATGACTTTCTCGCATAAATCTGGCTGAATTTGCTGGATGGCGTTTGTTATGTTGACTTTGAGAGCATCAATTGTTTGTGGTTTATTCGTATAGACCTGCAATTTAAGATAGCCCCAAAGGAAAAAGTCTAAAGGCGTTAAATCGCACGATCTCGGTGGCCAATTCACGTAGCCGCCGCGCGAGATAACCATGCCCTCAAATCACTCGTGCAAAATGTCTATCGTAGCATACGGTGTGTGGCACGTAGCGCCATCCTGTTGGAACCACATGTTATCGATATCCATATCATCCATTTTAGACTAAGAATGCTTATCATCGATTTGTAGCGCTCGTTGACGGTTATGGCAACGATCGCTTCGTTTTGGAAGAAGTATGGATGATTCCGCCAGACCAAAATCCGCACCAAACAGTGACTTTCTCGGGATGCATTTGGAGCTGGTGTATCTCGCGTGGATTGGTATTGTCCCAAATTCGACAATTTTGCTTGTTCATATCCATTCATCCAAAAATAGGCCTCATCGCTAAATGATTTGTTTGGCGAAATTTGGGTTAACTCAATTGCTCCAGAACCCAATCAGCGAACACACGGCGTTGTCTATGGTCGTTTACCTTAAGTTCCTGGGTCAGTTGAATTTTATAGAGGTGCAGACCCAAGTCTCGACGCAAAATTCGCCAAGTTGAAGTCGCAGAAAGGCCAAGTTCTGAACGACGAGAAATTGACCGCCGGGTTTTCCCGTACACTCTCACGCACAGCAGCGATGTTTTCAGCAGACCTTGCGTTTCGGCGACGTACTGGTATTGATTATTTATCGAACCGGTTGATTCGAATTTGGCTACTAAACGTCGAATAGTCGACTCGGCAGGACGGTTATGGCGAGGATAAAAATCACGTAATGCGCGGAACGTTTCTTGAACGGAGCACTAATTTTGATAATAAAATTTTATGATTTGCACACGTTGCTCAATACTATGACCTTCCATGGTGAGTTGCCATACACTATTAAACAATTCACAACTTTGACAGATGTCACTTTAACAACATGGCTATTATGATCTAACAAATTTCGAGCGTCCCTATTAAAAGATCCTATATTAATACTTTTATTGGCACATTTATCACCCGTCGCAAATTCGCCATTAAATGTCGTGTTCACTTTTATACAATTGTGTCAATTGTGTCATTAAATATCATGTTCACTTTTATATAATTCACTTTTATAAAATTGTGTCTTTCTATTATATCTTGCACTCGCTCGAGCACTGCTGATTTCTAAAAATTGTCGCTGCTTGATATAGTCTGCGTTAATTATCGCACCGATTAAAATTCGATTTTTAAATGCTGTTCGATCTCTCGCTAAACAAAAGATCTTTCCACTATTTGCTAGTGCTCGTATAATTATTACCAAAATGCAGAAATCGTTTTTCTAATTGAAAAATCTTTGTATTCTCGAGTCGTGCAATTGTAGCGATTAGAAATTGTCTGTATCCAGTGGAGAGTCGTGAACGCTTAATATGATTGCATTCTTCTATCCACATTCCTTCAAGATAGCAATTTAATAGGATCGCTTCAATAGATTGCGCTCTACTTAACTGAAATCTCAATCCATATTTACTAACAGTAAGACGAGTTGGCTCTTATAGATTTCAACGTATAATTTGACGCATTTCTAGACTGAATTTATTTTCGTCTGTAACTCCCTCTTTTCAGAGTAGAGTATTATGCGCTCATTTTCAAAGTATGCTTCAAAAAAAAGTTTCACCCTCATAAAAATTATTATTAATTATTAATTTATAAAAATACAATTCTATTCAGTTTCATTTTCATTTACACTTCTACTAACCTTGAAACATATTGTAAAAACATATTCGATTGTCATGTCCCCTCTCAAAAAAAAGAATAAACGATCGAGGCTCTTTTAAGGGAGGGAGACATTGCGTTTCATATTGATTTTCATTGATTTTGATAGCAATTAGATGTTGATATTCAATCGATTAATTATGAAACTTGGTCGTATTTATTTAAAATAATTAATAAATGTTGTTTATAGAAAAATTACATTACGCCATATCTTGGCTGAAAAACGATTGGAGCATATATCAGCGAATAATCTTTGTAATACTTTTCGTTTTACAACTATTTGTTTTTTGTATTGTTTTTGTTCATGACAATATTCTCTTTTTTGTGATGTTTTTTGTTGTCTTGTACGTGACTGCAGTTCCCAAAATCTGTGATGTCTTACTGCTACTCCGCATGACGTCATACCGAAGAATTCTTCGTATTCCCTTTGGAGTTAGAATGCTACTCCCGCAGCATTACTACTAGAATACAAAAATTAGAACGCAATACAATCGAAACTTATGGTTCGCGATACCGGTAACATCAGGTACGTTCAACGAAAACTTCGCCCGCTGTGACGGAATTTTTACTCTTTTATTGAACGTGACGGATAGAAGACAAAGTTTTACAATTGGTTGCCTGTACTCGGAACGACCTTTTTTACACGTCTTTTTTATGACGCAAGTTAATTCGTCATCACCGGAATGACACGCCGTGATCCAATCAAGTTCCCATTGGCTCGGTAGAGCCAGAGGGTTACGCACAAAAAACGATTTAACCGACTTTGGCCAGTCGCTGGACAACGCGCCATTTTGGGCGTTGTTGAAGAGTATGCAATCACCGGACCAAGACCTCCAAAAATTTTAATTATTCATTGAACCATTTGCTAATGCGAAAGTCTATTTTCATTTAAATCAAGCACGCTTGGTGGGAACGATAAGAGAGATTCCGATCAAAAAATGACCGATGGTCAGAGCGTGATAATCATCGAGATTGTCAGAAACGGGAGCGATTTTATTATTATAATAAAATAAGACACGCCTCGACAGAGGAGCGTGGACATCTCTTCAAAAGTTAGTGTGTGGATCGTTTTAAATAATGCTTAACATTTTTAACGCCGGCTTCTCACAGGTCGCCGAAGTGCGGCGACGCAAGGAGTAAGAAATGCCACGCACGTTCCGTCGATAGCAAGTCGGTTTTGGAAGTTAGGATCGCGAATTGTTTTTGCATGTGCATTGGACAGTTCGCGATCGGCGTCGATAATCCTCGGCGAGAAACAAATCGTTGATACGCGATAAAGGTAAGAAAAGTATAATCGCTGACGAACTCTAAGTATAGAGGCATACGAATAAAGCGATATAAGCCTTATGCGATGCTCTTGACCGGGACTCGTTCGGGCAGCGATCGGTCCTGCGTAATTAATGCTTGTATGGACAAAGGCGCGAGCATGGTATGCACTTAAAGAACGAATAAAGAATGGATCGAACGGTGGCGCGGCCTGGAGAATCCAAAATTCGTGCCGCAATAACGCGATTAATTGAGAATCGGCATGCAACGTTGATGGTGCTGAATGAGTATTAACAGCGGGTGTAAGACGATGGGATTCCTCGTCGCTCCTGGGAGGCAAACTCGGCGGAGTCTTCCTCGAATACGAATAAGTCCATCCTTGTCCATATAAGGATTAAGAACAAAGATCGGGCTGTTCTTCGATACCAGGCTTATGTTTTAGAGCGTTCTCATTAGGAAACATGTTTGACAGCATGGTTTTGAGCCAATAGCATTTGGCGTTCTGAATTTCTTCGGGGAGTAAAGTCGCGATATTCGCAGGTTTTTTAGAGCGTCGGAAGCGATTTAGAAAACGATACAGAGAATAGTACAGAGCGGTAGTTCGTAGCAATTTTGGTCATGAAGAATAACGCGACGCGAGATCCCATGTTGGTGTAGCGTGCAATGTACATACTGGAGGTTCTGAATAGTCCATCCTAAAGGATCGAAAAACTTGGCGATAGTCGACAAAATGTTTGATTTGTTTGGATGATACGGTCACGCGAAATTGAAAGATATCTAGTTTAAGATTCCAGAGTATTCCTAAGATCTTAAGATGCTCGTCGTCTTGAAGAATCTTATGTGGCTAAACCATTGAGCTCAGACAACAGAGCGGTGGCATTAGTCGCTCATTTTCAAAGGCAAAAATCTCCTTTCTTTAGTAACTCTATCAATTGATCGCATGTTTGCAAGAATCTGGGCGTCTGCGCCAAAAGCGCAATCATCATTATATGTCTGATGACGTAAAACGAGAAGCGCAAGCGGATTCGACACCTTCATCGTCTACGAATTGTTCTAAGACCCGAAAGGCTAAATAGGGAATGGCAGCTGTACCGTAGGTAA
>Ga0157364_1001678_pt1 | contig 19282 bp, 10 predicted proteins | sample AttsexASBM2_FD_111476 | JGI IMG/M metagenome (GOLD analysis project Ga0157364, IMG submission 111476) | Fungus gardens microbial communities from leaf cutter ant in Ribeirão Preto, State of São Paulo, Brazil - Atta sexdens ASBM2 | ecosystem: Host-associated > Fungi > Mycelium > Unclassified ...
AGATGGGAGAAAGTAGTGGCCAGCGATGGACAATATTTTGAATCATAAATGTATAACCAGTTTTTTACAATAAAGCCTCGAATTTCGGAAAAAAACGGCGGAAGCAAAGTTGTACACCTAATACTATGACACAGTTCTATGACACAGACATCACCCACATAAAAATCGATAAATTAAGATAACAAGGGACCGTCACAAAATGACGAAAAAGTTAGATGATGATTTTGTGATAATTTGATAGAGTACCCTTCAATGAGTGACATGTGAAATTCATTTGCTAATGTAACGCGTATTACTGGATTTTTGGACCAAGAAAATTGGCTGCCAGTGAAGTCTGCAAAGTCAGGGTATTGCACTCTCAAACACGCATACGCAATCAAATGGAAAATGCATGAGAATGGCCATTAATTGATGATACCGATAAATCGAAGCATATACTTGCTCCTCATCTGAATACATTGGGATCAGATGGTAATCTTTATAAGAATTGCTTTTCTTAATGTGCCTACCATCCAGATGAGGAGCAAGTGCATGCCTCGATTTATCATCATCATTGTTATCGCTCTGCTTTGCCGCGAGCATAAGGTACCGATGAAAAAGCTGGAAAACATTATCGCATTACTTTCATCGATTTGATTATTATAAAGAGATGATGGCAGAGCAACTTAACAAATAACTCGATCAAAATCTAATCCTCGAGAGCATTGATACGCTGATACGACATCGATTTCGACGCAGACATTGATTCTTACATTCCCGAGTCAGTTGATCTCACCGGATTTAACAAATTCAAGGAGGACGCAAAGAATGACGATATTGAAGATGTCGACAATGATTCTGAATATGTATCTGAACCCAAGCCAAAGAAATGTCATGTATTCAAGGAGAATATTCCTCGTTGAAAATGGGAAAAAACTTGTCGTTATTGGATCAAACAGGATGATTCTGGATTATACAGCCGTATGGAAGATTATTTATCGTAATCTTCCGCGAATACATTAAAACGGGGAAGCGAAAGAGAACCGAAATTAATGTCAAGTTCCAATTTCCATAGTCGGCGATGGATTGAAACGTCTCCGCAAATGGGCTGAAAAGATCGAAAACAGCGATGGCTCTGTTAGAAGCGTCAATTTGCGAGTTTTTTTGCAAGAAGAGAGATAAGCATGGGATAGTCAACGATCTTCAAATCAGAAAATGGGGCATTCAAGCAAAGAATGAAATCACTGAACCCCAATATGAAGTTCAATTGGCATACCATTGGCTGCTAAACTTTAAACGGAAACAACATTGTGTCTCGAAATATTACGTATAAAGTTGGTAAAAACTTCTGGAAAAAACGATTGGAGTTGGAAGCCAAAGCAATTCAATCCGTCGATTTAGTCAAGAAGACCATTAGCGAGAAAAACTATGAACTTCAAAAAGGTAATAATCAACATCGATCAATCGAGATTTGATAAAGAACTTCACAATTATTGCTTGCTTTTAAAGATATTAAACAAATATTTGCGGCTAGGTACCACGTATTCGTATATATGGTAACGGGCAACATCGATGTTTCGGGTACAGTAATGGACTTTCTCTATTTAAAGTCTCAAGAAACAAACGGCAAGTTTCCAGAAATTATTAAGCCCGTCATTCCCGACATCATCAAAGCGTATGTAGGAACTAGCGCAATGATAACCAATGTGGACTCGAAAATATATCTGGATTTGCTATTCCAATATTTAAAAAACAATAAAAAGTATCTTTTGCTTGCTGATAGTTGGAGCTCCAACAAGAACATCAAATTGTTTGAAGAAGTCTTTGCCAAGTATGAAGGGCAATTGAAAGTAAAGAGGCTGTTGATTCCCAAAAGTATTGGAATGATTCAGCCTCTCGACGTATACTATTTCCGATCGTACAAGCAATTTATACGGCATATATCGGATTCCTTTGACATATATGAAAAAAAAAATAAATATATGAAATTTGGAAGCGAAACAATTACTTCAAATTATAAGCATTTGCTTATTTTCAATTCCAGGCGCCCATGTTTCGTGACATGGTAAAGTATGCCTTCTACAAGGCGGGTTATCTGGATGAGCGGCCGGAATCATTCAACGCAGATTTCATTTGACACGTTTTCCAGCTTATATCCTAACTGAGCAGTTTTCCGATTTTAAATATGCATATTGCAAACAATGTTATTGTTTCTGGCACTGCTTGTTTGATAACTTACACATTAATTGTACACATTAGAATTAATAAACATTTTTAATAATTAATAAACATTATTACAATCAATCTAAAAATGTATGAATTTATATTCTCTAGTATGTATGTCATATTTCATTGTTCATTGTTATCTTCCGTAATAAATTATCTTCACAAATCTGTATGCATAAAGACTCTCTCTTTCAATTAGTGATCATTCTCATGCCATTTGACTACGTATACGTGTTTAAGAGTGCCCTGACTTTGCGGACCTCACTGGCAGCCAACTTTCTCGGTCCAAAAATCCAATAATACGCATTATATTAGCAAATGAACTTCACATGTCACTCATTGGAAGATACTCTATCAGATTATCACAAAATCATCATCTAATTTTTTGGTCATTATATGACGGTCCCTTGTGAGACATGTTAACAGGATGGAAAATAATAATCCGTGTAAAAAAATTCTCGAAAATAATAACTTGACTAACTGCATAATTGGAAGGAGAAATCCAAGGAAAAATGAATGGAGGACAATTCTTATTAAGACTAAACCTAAGACCTTCTTATTAGGACAGTAATACCGTAAAAGATGTATGTACATACACATATGCATATAAAAAATTTTCACTTTTTATGTTTCCGCCTTAGGGAAAAAATTAAATGATCGCCTATCCTGACCACGAATCGGACTTTAATCAGCTGATCGAACTATTATCGAGCATTGGTCAATCATAACATCGGTCATATAATTTTATATCATTTTGATCAATCACAATCGTTCTATTCTTCAGAGGAATAGCTATGATAGGCCAATTTCATAACATCGATGTTATAACTTCGACGTAAATCGAGTAGTGTAATTAATAATTCGGAAATTAATTGAGAATTGGATCAAAATGAGACGAAATAATACTGCAATATGCATTATATTGTAATTCGTTCAGATTATATTTTTTATTATGATAGTTGTTATAATAACACATTTAGATAATAATAGGAAAAAATTTTGAAAGAAATTGAAATCACAGCATTACTCAATTACTGGTTTTCAATTAACCCTCTTTGTCAATTATTTTGTATTTCAAATTCAATTCATATTAAATATAATATAGGACCTCCAGTAAATACGCTGCGCTAGGATTTACATCGCAGAAGCTAGAAGAAATAGAGGTAAATATACATTTTAGCTTACACCTAATATTAATGAAATCGGTGAGGTGTAATCTAAAATGCATATTTACCAAAATAGAAAGAGTGAGAATAATTTTCCCGCAACCACTCTGTTATATGCCTTTATGTTATATTAGTTATTGTGTTATTTCAATTTCTATTAATATTAATGAAATTATTGTGAGTTAAATCGATTTGTCACTGTAATAGAGCCATTATAAATTATAATCTACATAAAATTTCTGTAGGGCACGTAAAAAATTTAATAAATTAATTTTATTTCGTGATTTTACGTAAGTGCAGAGGAATAGTAGCAAAATATAAGTACAGCAAAATATAAGTGATTTGTTCTTGTATTCTTTGTTTGTTGTCTTATATGTCCCACCTGTTTGAAATATATTGTACCTACGCATTTTTAGCGGACAGGATTTATGCCCAAAGTTTACAAAGTATACAGATTGGATTCAGTGTACTAAATGCAATAAACGCATTACATGAAACATATATCTCATGTAATAACACTTGTAATGTAGGAAGATTGTAATTCTTATCTATTACTTCATATATATATTTATCATTTTTATTCTTTAATAAAACTTTGTAAACATATTTTATAAGTTATTGTTATTTGACGTCTGATTTGTAATCATTATTTGTAAATTTTTCATGAGCCGTACATACTTCTCTCCTATCAGTAGCCGTTCTCTATGGGATATACAGCAAAAATGCATAAGATTCTTTGTTTAATACAAAAAACAAGTATTGCGGATTTCTAATATTTTTTTTATAAGAGATAGTAAGAGATAGTACAATGTTTTTAACGATATAGTTCGTTTACCATTAAAAAAGTAAATAATAGTAAAAGTAAATAATACTTAATAAATTAAATTTTTGTTCAGTGTGGCGTATACACCGGAGTTACTATTGATAATTGGAACCAAATTAAAATTAATCTTCTTTAAAAAATAATTAAACAATAATATAAATTATAAAATGCTCTCCTTTTCATTCGGACTTAGAACCATTAATGGTGAAGTTACATTTTTTTATTTGCATATTTACATACATGGTGAGTCAAACCGCAAGAGTCGGTATGTATGTATTCCTCATGAAAAACTGAGTCGAAAATGTTAATAGCAATGAGATATATACAATACAATAGTTTTTGAATGATGAGCCTTTGAAATTGTCCAACTATGGCGTGTTCGCCCGGCGCAATCAAGCAGCCGGTCGCGCTCGCGCTTTGACAGTTAATGTCACGATGCTGAATGAGTATTGAAAATATTTCATGAAATATCTATTAACGTCTACAGCTGTATTCTTAAATTGAGCCCAATTTAATTGATGAGAAGTAATTTCAATTGCAAATTCGACAAAAGGTCGAATTAAAAAGTATGTATTTTATATATGCATATTAAATAATAAACAAATATTAATAAATTAAATCAATATTAATTAAATTATCAAATAATATTAAAAATTTTAGTCAACAAACATTTCCAAAAACTTTTTTAAACAATTCTGTCATAAACAATATTAGAAAAAAATTTACATTTGAAATTCGCATTTGATATAAATAAATATTTATGAAATGAAATGAAAAAAATTCCAAATTACGATATAAGAAGAAAGGAAAATATCATAGTGAAAGAATCGAAATAAGCAAATAATAAGCTGTATTATTACTAAAAATTACAATTTTATTATTAATAATTTTTTTATTATTAATTTTATTATTGGGAGTACAAATTAGTTCGGTCCGTTCAAAAATGCATTTATTTCAAAACAAAATGAATGAACAGATCAATTAAAGTATTGTCTATCGCTACCTACTACTTTTTCCCATCTCTCAGACAATTTTTGAATTCCATCTCGAAAAAATGACTCTTTGGAGGCGATCCAATTTTGGAGCCAATTTTCGATTTCTGCGAAAGAAGTGAACCGGTGTATCCTTGCTGTATCCTTCGGAACAACCAGCAATCAGAAGGAGCAATGTCCGGAGAATACGGCGGGTGCGGTAAAACATTCCATTTGAACGTTTCCAAATATTTTTTTACGACTTTAGCGACATGAGGCCGAGCGTTGTTTTGAAGAAGAATAACTTTATCATGTCTTTACTCGTATTCCGGCCGTTTTTCTCGCAATGTACGGCTCAAACGAATCAATTGCAGCCGATACCGATCGCCCGTAATGGAATCGCCAGGTTTCAGCAGCTCATAGTAAACAAGACCCTTTTGGTCCTACCAGATACAGCATGATCTTCGAACTATGAATGTTCGGCCGTGGTGTTGATGTTGAGGTCGATGGCAACGGTTGACCGGGCTTAACGTAGTATTTTTTCTTCTTGAGGTTGTCTTGAGAATATCCATTTCTCATCTCCAGTCACAATCCGATGCAAAAAAAACCTTTTCTCTGTTGTTTTTGAATCAGCTGTTCGCAAGTGAAAAATCGCCTTTCAAACGTCTCTCGGTTTCAATTCATAAGGCCCAATTTCCTTGTTTTTGAATCATTTCCATGGCTCTCAATCGTACAGAAACGGCTTGTTGAGTTACCCCAATGATTCTGCAAGCTCCTCTTGCGTTTGACTCTGATCTTCTTCGAGTAATGCCTCTAATTCTTTGTCTTCGAATTTTTTTGGCTGTCCAGAGCGAGGCTTCTCTTCAACGCTGAAATTTCCATCCTTGAAACATCGAAACCATTCCCTACATGATTTATCAGTTGGAGTGTCATCATAAACTTCGACAAGCATTCGTGGGCTTCAGCCGCACTTTTCTTCCAATTAAAACAGAAAATCAAAACCTCCCGCAAATGCTGCTTGGTTAACAAAATTCGACATTCTAAATAGTAAAAATCAAGGTTTTTATATGAAACTCAAAGCGATATAAACTGATTATTATTAGCAGATGTTTAACCTCTTTGAAACCGTCAAATCAGCTGTCACTGAACCATTCACAGCTGGAGTTATCTTTAGGGAAACGGACCGAACTAATTTGTATTTCCAGTAATGCACAATTTTTTACATAGACGCAACAAGGCTGAAAAGCGACCACATTTTATAAATTCAATACCCGCCATTCTATAAATAAAAAAAATCTTATCGTTATAAATGATCACATGCATAAATGTGTATAAATTATAACTAGGAAATGATAGTGAAAAACGATTCATTTGTCATTAATCTCTATTTGTTTATAACTTAATACATAACGAAAGAAGATCGAGCAAAAACGAAATTATACAATATATTTGTTAAATATAAGCTAAAAGATGATGATTATAAAGTGATCTATTCGACCTTAATATCCATTTGTTTATAACTTAATAATTAACAGGAAGAGATCAAATGAAAATAAAATAAAAAATAAAATTATACCTTGATATTTATTAATTAAGCTAGGATATGGTAATGACAAGCGATTTATTTGACCTTGATATTTAAAAGGAGAATGAAAACGAAATTATTCGCTTGTATTTATTAATTAAACTAGGAAATGATAATAAAAAAGCAATCTATTCGTCTCTATTATCGATTTCTATTTATTTATAACTTAATACATAAGAAAAGAAGATTGAACAGAAACGAAATTATATATACTCCTGGTAAAAAATTTTTCAAAAATATGTACAAACATCAATAAACATACACAAACATACACGTACAAATATTCATAAATATATTTTTATTTTCATGGGAATGTTTCTTATTTTTCTTATTTTTATTCTTTCTAAATATTATATTCATATTTTTGATACTATAATATACTGTGATCTAACAGCACTAAGCGTTTATTTCTTTAATTTTTTGTGGTAACACTTTAATAGACAAGGTAACATAATTCTGTAACAACGTTTGATATAATGTTTTGAAGGAGAATCAAATAACTATTATATATGTTGGCTGGAAGAAAAAATATCTTTAAATGATTTGAATTGTAATATAAAAATTTTATATAAGAAGAATTAAAGACAGGATCAGATTGAAAGATCTTTTAATAGGAATACAAAGATATATATTCTCAATCTTGAAGGTTCCAAAGAATAAAGGTAGCGAGCCAACACAAGTTGTTGGTGTGTAAAAATACAATATATTCCGAAATGATATAGAATTATAGACGTTTCAACCCTTATTATTGTGTCATCTTCAAGATTTGAAAAATTCAAGAAAAATTCAGAAAATTTAAACTTATAATGTTTATATTTTATCTATTGAATATTATATGTTTAAATTTTCTCAATTGAATTTTTCATACATTAAAGATGACCCAATAATAAGGATTGAAACGTCTATAATTCTATTTCATTTCGGAATATATTGTATTTTTACACACCAACAACCTGTGCTAGCTCGCATTGACTTTTTACGTTCTTACAAAGATATATACTTAAGTTTCATTGCATAAAAATTGAAGATAGACCCCTTGGCTTCTTTATTTAATTTGTATGGTTGATATAGGATTTAACTTGGCAATTGTTTGATATCAAATTTTTACCAACGATAACTCCAATCTAATTGTCCTCCCCCTCCACGCCGAAGTAAAAAAAAACCGCAGCTCAGAAATTAGGAGTAATTTATGAACTTTTAAACCTCACAAAAAAAAATTTTTGAGCTCATCCCGATTAGCAAGAATTTCAATTTACAGGTAGGGGAACTGAGGGGACGTCTACTCAGCTCCTCCCTCCCTTAAAATTAACAATATGAAATCGCTCGTAGGCTCAGAATTAGCAATTCTTTATGAGCTCTTAAATCAGTGTTCTTTCTCAATTTTTGAGCTCCAGCCTTTATCCCCAAAACAACTCCAAAACTAGTCTACACTCAAGAGGTAAATCATTGAAAATAGCACTACACTTAAAATTTCATTAATAAATATGATTCTGGCATAAATCTGATACAAAAATATATAATCCTTAATTTTTAAGCTGCAACTCTTTAGTAGGAAAACCACCTCTACCTTTTTCACACCAGAGAGAACTATGTTACAGAATGAGAAATTAAATCATTTTATGAGAAATTATCTGCTTTAGGAGTTCGAAATAATCGCGCATAAACCAATTTTTTAGCTGCAATCTATTAACAGGAAAATCACCTCCTGCACTTTTTACGCTAAGAAAAAAAACTATTTCACAAAATCGTAAAGTAAGTCATTTTGATGAGAAATTATAAAAGATTTTCCTTATTAATAAAAAATTCGACACCAAATGAATTGTTAATGATAGGATAGTAAATCAAAAATGGAGGATCTATGCGCTACTTTGATGTATCTAGAGCTTTAATTTACACAAGGTTTGTTAAAGAATGTTCATATTTTCTGTATATTGTCTACAGTCTCTGAAGTAGCCAACTTACAAATTCCAAAATCAGTGTTACCAACGTAAATTTGGCTATTAATGGCAGCGGTTCGTCCTAAGGACCTGCGCATAATATATTAAATATTAGAAGAATTAAAATTATTATTTACTTTTTTGGGGGGAGGTTGAAATGTTTTTTTACTTGATGTCTGTTATTGATATCATATCTTTTATTTTTATGTAATAACTTTTTAAGGAAAATTAAAGCAATTAGTTGTAAAATTAGACATAAAAAATTCGAAAATATTAAATAAATCCCAAAATATTACAAAATTTATTTATAAAATAAATAATTTCATAATTTTTATGTGTGTTGATATTTTCAATCTACATCCAAAAGATATGATTTTTAAGTTAATTTGATCGTAAATACAAATTAGCAACTTCATATTTTTTCCATTATATATCTTACGTCGCATTATTTTCACTTTAGTAGAATCGACAAATTGTTCGACAAATTTTTTAACTTTTTTCATTTTTTAATACTTTAATAAAATTCATAATAGTAATGCAATCGACTGTTATAGCTGGTGGTATTATGAATAGCAAGATATCCACCTGCAAAGGCAACTGTAGCGCAGTTTGTCGTTCATTTACACAGTACTGTGAGCAGAGTATCCTGAGCAAGACCTTCGAGATAGCTGCGCAAATGGTATATTACATCCTTGCGTAAACAAATGACAAACTGCGCTACAGATTCGCCTTCGCAGATAGAATAAACGAACGACATCTGAGGCAGTAATTACATAAACGAATGCACTCTAAGATACGAAATCACATCAACGAATCGCTTCTGATTGGTTACACGGTTACGCGATAAAAATACGTCTCATGATAAAGTGCAAATATGTACTGCATCGCAAATGATGTGTAAATGTATTGAATTGTCACGTCACTCATGTCGACTCTAAAGATAAATTTTCACAAGCTGCTCTAACCGGCTGTTTCAGCTCGCAAAAAGGACCTCGTGATCAAAATGGACGCTTGAGTTTCATTAATTTTGAGCACGTGATCCTTTTTGTCACTAAAACAGTCGATTTGAGCAGCTCATGAAAATTTACCTTTATAGGCGAATAAAGATGCCATTTCATGATGATACTGAAAAACAGTACGAGTGTGATCACGTGGTATCAATTTTAACGCTAACGTTTAATGCTAGAAGTTGAGATGCTGGAAATTTAACTTTTGTAGTGTTAGATTGAATTCCGTTCAACATTGAACGCTACACATATGTTGCTACATGCATACATGTCGCCTTTTCATGCATTTTCATTATCTAGCGTCAATTTTTATTAAATAATCTACTTTGATGCTAAAAATGAGCGTTGAGGAAATAAGATATAAGAAGATTCCATAAAAAAGAATGGACCGATTTTTCGTTTAGAATTCTGTTTTTCTTTACTTGCAGTGCTCGTGATCTTTGTGGTCTAGAGTGAATATAAAGCATCGACATATAGAACCCATGGCAGTGGTGGGGATAGAAAGATGAGTAGAGTGACAGGCAGATAATGGATGAACGTTCTTTCTCTGTTTACTAAAGTCTAATTGATTGCTGTTGGTCCAGCAATATCCATCAATCAGGCTTTAGTAAATAGAAAAAGAAATCCAAAGAATTTATCCATTTTTCTGCTTCTTACTGTACTTGTTTTTCTATACCCACTATTGTCATCGGTAATCCATTCTATATATTGATGGTATAAAAAGAGTGGCGCAAATGCCTAATGCTGATTTGCTTCGCCATTAAGTGTTATTGTTAGTCCTTATTGTTAGTTAGAAAAAAAAGATTAAGATGAGAAATTGCATCATAAATATAGGATACAAAATGGTGACTTCCAGCTAATAGGCATTACTCTCTTTATACCCTTTCTTATACACTTTGTTGTTTAAAGCTATATATTAATAAAAGTAGCGCATTTCTTTGATCTGAACCGAAATGCCGACAACTTTCTTATTGGCCATTTTGATCACCATTTTGAACTTAATTGTCTGTAGTCCAATAACTGCTTAGTAATATTGGTATATGATTAGTAGGTATGGCGGACTTTTGGGCTACTTTTATTAATACAGAGTTTTATTGTTGTTCTACGCATCGTGTGTGTGTGTGTGTGTATCATAGGAAATGCAAGTAGGAAGAAATCATGAACTTTAAGTGTTTATTCTCCTTCACAGATTAAACCCATTCTTAGACGTAAGCCATAAGTTTGTTACTATAATCAATTTGAATCGTCGATTTCAAAATGAAAGCAAATGTTCTGATTGGTCATTGCAATCATGTGACTTAGCAGCAAATCATAAACTGATTTCTGTGTATTAAAAATGGCTGCTTCATGGATGATTGATGGATTCCAAACGACACCGTCTTTAATATTATGACTGTGTTCACTTTGACGTTTATAACATTTTAAACGTAGTTTCGTCCCTATTGTTTAGTAAATATTAAACAAAAACAATTGATGCTTACAAGCGCTGTGAGCGACAAAACGACTGCAGCATTTTTCTAATACTTTTAGTACTTTTCCGATACTTACATAAGTCGGTCGCCCTTCTCCCCTCCTCTCTCCCCCGATTCTCTGACAAATCTAAAACTCTATAAATTTAGACTAAATCAAAGACATAAAGAATGGATTGCGCGATCCATATAAAAAATATTTAAATATGATCGACAATAAGAAATTATAAAGATTATATTATTCAGCTTCTTATCCCTAATATCCCGTCCTCTTGCAAACACGGCCCTTACAAACATTCAGCCCTTCTGCCGTTAAATAGAGCTAACCAGCTCTTACGCGACTGAGAACCTTTTCGGTTTAGTGATACTTTCATGCTTTCGGAATTTCATGACTTTAGTCTTCGCTTTCATGTTTGTGGAATTGATATCGTCTTAGAGCACCCAATATTGTTACGATTCTCGCTCGACTATGTGAGGTGAACATTTCAATCGGAGAGCCTCCATCTTCCTTCCATCCTTGATTGATTTGCCATTAAAGTCATTAGATTTCTAAAGTTCACAAATTCGCATCCATTTTAATACGAAACGCAGCCATTTCAAATTTATGTATTTATATATACGTACTTTATTTTGGATACTAAAGCTGTAAAGTATGTAAATAAATGTTTTTTAATTGTAATTAGCTCATTTATAAAAAAAAAATGTAAAATTATTTTATTAATTTATGTATTATTTAGTTTAATGCAGGTTTATTTATTGTAGAAGTTTAGTGCATGAAAAGACAAGTAAGTACAGTTTAAAAGATGAACTACCAACCACCACGTTTGAAATCGTTTACTATGTACACTTCAGCCATTTTGTCGCGACATTTCTGAAATTAATTGTAATACTTTAAATATCTAGTGACTTTATCCGCCGTTTTCCAAGTGTGTTCCCATGTGCACTGCGACGAAGCTAGGAAAAAGAGTAACCATTCTTAGTTTTTTATTTTTTTTTTAAAATAAGTTTGTATTGATGATGCATATTAACAAATACCATATAATTTCGTTTCCATTCAATCTCATTTAGTTAAATATTAAGTTATAAACCAATGGAGATTGAGGTTAAATAGATCATTATCATTTTCTAGTTTAATTAACAAATATAGTGTACAATTTCACTCGATGTTCCTTTTCTTATGTAATAAACAAATAGAGATCGATAATGAATAAACCGTCTTTTCATTATCATTCCCAACTTATTTATCAAATATCAACATAATTTTGTTTCCATTTAATTTCCTTTTGTTAAATATTGAGTTATATATAAACGGAAATTAAGGTCAAATAAATCACTTTGTCATTACTATTTCCTAACTTAATTAATAAATATTATACCAATGGATAATTTTGTTTCCATCTGATTTCCTTCTATTAAATATTAAGTTATAAATAAATAGAAATTGATGATGAATAAATCGCTTTTTTATTATCATTTCCAAATTTAATTATAATTCATACACGTGCAGCACACATGAGATCATTTATAAGAATAAAATTTCTTTATTTATGGAATTGGTATGATGAATACTAATATGAAATTTGTAAAATGTAGTGCATTTTTCAGTCACGCTGCGTTTACATAAAAAGAATCATATATTAAAGCATACCTTTGAAGCATACATTTTTTCTTACCTACGGTTGACTTGAAAATTGGTACTCGAGAATTTTCGCTTTCGATTACAAATCTGAGATCAAAATTCAGAAATTCAAAATGACGGATCCAATATGGCGGATCCGAATTTAAAAAACGATGTAAATCTTATGAAAATGTATATTTGAGGGTTCTCGGGGTAGCTGATTACGAATCTGTGATCAGATTCCTGAAATTCAAGATAGTGAATCCAATATGGCGGACTCAAATTCGAAAAACAATGTTAATCTCATGAAAATGTATTTCTGGGAGGGAGAATTCTCGGGATCGCTGATGACGAATCAAAGTCCACCATAAATCCATCATATTGTATCCGCCATCTTGGATTTTGAAAATCTAGTCACAGATTCATGATTAGCGACCCCGAGAACCCTCAAGAAATACATTTTCATGAGATTTGCATTGTTTTTCGAGTTTAAGTCCGCCATATTGGATCCACCATTTTGAATTTTTTTATTTCAGATTCGTAATCAGTGAAAAACTCCTTGAACTTCATTTTCGGCTGATTAGCTATTGCTTATTAGTCACAATCACATTTGTTAAAAAGGGATGAATTTTTCCAATTTATTTATTTATAAAATACATTTCACCAATAATACGAACGTTTCCATGATTTTTTTTATAACAACTGATGTTCTACAAAATTGATAATGTTCTTTTCATTGTAGTAATATGTTCGAAATTGTGTGAAAAAACATAAAAACTGAAGTTAAAAAGATGTAACATAAAAAAGATGTTACACTATGCCGCAAAGAATTAGGCAGAAGGAAATCTTTCTCTTTTCGAATTATTTAGATAACATAACGCGTGAAATAATATAACCCGCATAAAACCGGGCGTGAACTCGAGACGGGAATGAGGGGAATACACAGTGTTAAAATTACCGCTAACTTGTCCCGTGTGTACCGTTGCCAGTTCGTCGCGAGTTTTTCTACTCAATGGTTCAATAAACGCCAACAAATTGATTGTCTTTGTTTATCTAACGGATTAAAAATCGTGAACAGAATATAGAATAGAACCAAAAAATAGTGAATATTACCATGGACATTAGCTATGTAGTTCAATGTCTACATTTTGTGAACATAGAAGTTTCAAAATGAGGTAGCAGTTAAATCTCAGATATAGCCGCTCTCAGGCTTCTCTCCATAGACATAGTATCTCTAGACTGCGCATTCGAGAAGTGAGTAATCTTCATTTAAAAAAGAATTACCGATATTCTGTCTAATCTTAACGCCATATTAAGGTTAAATAGAGATACATTTCTTTGTTATCGATTTTGTTAAAACTATCTTCTATACAAAAGTCAAATCATCTGTCGCGACTCTGAAGGCTCTTAATTGTACTCTTTCATTCCGTGCATAAAGTGTGTAAGGAAGGAGATCGAAAGCACGAAAAAGCTCGGCGGGCTAATAAAAATTTGGGATGACACAACACCTAACTCGAGACGAAACATTTCCGTCCCGATTCACGCTCGTTGTGAGACTCACAGACTCTCAAATCGAGGCTCTCTTCGCCAAACTAACTGTAAGCTGTTATATTTTAATTTTTCGTTTCTTTTTTCAATCCTTTTCTCAAAGAAATACAAGTTATATGCAGCGCGAAACGAGAGAGAACGTACTTGGGCTAAGTTAGAGATCATCTAATAAGAATCGCGACACGAAATGATTTGAGTCATCTCGGATTGGGTGTTGCTTCATCCCAAATTTTTGTGAGTCCATCCTTTTCCAAATAAGGACTACCCTCATACCTCAAATTTCAGACAATGTTCGGTCTAGGAATACGTCTATACTTCTCTCTGCTATTTATTCCCTGATTGCGTTACTGGATCTTACTCAAGAATCGGATCGTGTTCAGCGGATTGTAGATTGCTGGCTCGCGTTAGAATAGGATCTCAGTTGGAAAAAAGCGCTCTATTTTTTTTTGTGTCACTCTTTTAAACTCGATAATCGCAAAATACCTCGATTTTTTTCGATTGTCTTCGTGATTTTTCACCGATTGGTTTTTCTCGCTCTGCTAGGTCTATGGCTGCAACAGAAACTTGGAGCTTCTTGAACACAAATAATTTTCGCATTCGAAAATAATAGTTTCTCGACTGATTGGTCAATTGTGTACAGCATCATTATTTTTGTATGCGATATTTATTCAGGAAAAAGGCCCTCGGATGTGCTCTGTTAATTCCAGGTTTTTTTCGTTTGTTGTATTTGAACTGCGTGATCACGCCTGAAAGCTTTTAAAAAAAAATGTTACGCGTCCTCATCCCCATGCATGCACAGACCGGCATCTAGCTGGTTCAGCAGGAATAATGTGGTGTTGCAGAGAGACGCATCATATCAAAAAAATTTTTCGTTTTTTCAAAAAATTTCGAAAATTATTTGGATTATTTTGAAATTTTAAATGTGTTTAAAGGATATGAAACATCACTTTTTAAGACTGAACATTATTGTTCAATCAAGGGCAGACCTAAAGATAAACGGGTACTCTTCCCCCCCCTCCAAAATTGATACGCTATTAATTTTTATGTTTGAATTTTTTATGAAAATGAAATAAATCAGCAACAACAGGTTTAAAAATTATTTGCCAAAAAAAAATTTAAACTTGAGAAAAACTAGACTGATATGGCATTGATTTCATTTAAGTTTAAATTATTTTAAGATAAATGGGATAAATCATCAGAAAAAAGGTTTCTTTAATATTTTCGATAGAATAAGCCATTTTCAAGAAAAAAAATTAATTGGAATTTGTAGCACGTTTTATTTGATTAGTATATAATGATTTCGGAAATGACTTGATTTATCGAAAATATTAAGGGGAAGGAACACTATGGAATTTTCAAAAAATCGATTTTTGGATTTTCATTTTAATATTGTAGATGTATACATTTCAAGAATATCTTCTGAAAATTTGAGACCAAAATTCCAAAAATTGTCAGAGATATGGAATTCTCCATTAGGCACTCGATCGGATATCTGCAATTCACGTTTATTTTATTTTAGCAAGAAAATGAGCTTGCTGAATTTCTTACTCACTTTTTGCTTAACTATATGCATGAAGTTAACATATGTTTTACAACATTGGTTGGCGCAATACATACCATAGTTAGGCAAAACGTGAGTAAGCAATTCAGCAAACTCATTGTTCACTTATTGTTAAAATAAAATAAACGTGAATTTTCAAGCTCTTTTCTTGCTAAAATAAAATAAAATGAATCACAAATCAAAAAGACATGTTCGTGAAATAACAACAAAACGACTGGATAGAAAGAAGCAATTGAAAAGAACTGTTCTTAATCATTATCAACTAATAAAAGAGAATGACAGTGCTTGTACATCTGCAAAAAAATTGAAGTGTACAATGAAATATCTGTAGCGATATTAGTTATCGAATTCTGAATTTCATAAGTGTTTTTGGAGCATTAAACCAATATGTTAAGTGCAATGGTAATGCGGTTAAATTTACAGAAGGAAATCATTGAGGACTTGGATTCAAAATTCTAATTAATTATGATAATTGCATGCGTAAAGAAATTAACATGCCCTCTTATCGGAAATGCCTACGAAATTAACACGAGATTTGTATTGCTATGAGACTATTAGGAGTGTCTTTAGCCGGAGCTTTAAAATTTTGTGCTTTCATGGATATGTGACTGATTTTCAAATCGTTCTATAACAATCTTAAAAAAAATTTGTGATACCTCTAATCTCATACGGCAACCATCAATGAAAAGAGCTGTACAAGAAATATCAGCAATATTTCATGAAAATCCTTATACAGAAGATCTTGCTGCGGTCAAACGACGAAAATTGGTTGATAAACATGGTTTTTCTTCATTACATGGCGTAACTTCTCTTATAGATTATTATTTAAAAAAAATTCTCGATATACAAATGAAATCGTTATATTGCCAGGCATGCTCAATACGGAAACATTCAATGACCCAGTAGAATTTGCAGAATAGTCAAAACCACATCAAAGAACATAAAGCAAATCATGAAGGCTCCATCGCAAAGATGGAAGGTGATGCTATAACAAGTATGTTCAAGAGATCCAAAACTTGGTACACAATGAAATACATATATTATATCGGAGATGGCGATTCAAAAACGTATAAGTTATCGAGTCGAATTTTTCGAATGTTGAAAAAAAATAAAACTCCCTATGATGAGATTGAAATGAGTGATCCATATTTTAAAAATAATTTTGATTTTTTATTTCTGATCAACTGTTTTGTAAAAATCGTATCAATTAATTCATCTCGTTTTTTCTAAGACCTATTAGTGTCAGCTCTAAAAGGCATAAAAATGAAAATATATAAGTTTATTTTTTTTTTACATACATATTAAAATATGTATTTTTGTATAAATTAAATCAAATTTCATTTATATGTATTGTTTTTTTTTTAAACCATTTCATAAAATACCGTTAATTTTTCTGTCTCTACAATGCCTTCCCCCCCTCTTAAAGAGACCTTTTTTTCCACTGATATATTTTATTTATATAAAAAAACTTTAAACTTTAAACTTAAGAGAAATCAGTGCCGTATCAGTCTGGTTCTTCTTAAGTTTGAAATTTTTTATGACATGATTTTTATGCTAAAAATAAAAATAACAGGAATAACTTCCAATGACTTTAATTTTAACAAATATTATCCAGATCATGATCCTGAACAACATTCAAGAAGTTCAGCCGTTGTTCGATACTTGAGTAATGCTAAAGCCGGTGGTACTGTAACTTTTAAGTCTTATAACTCAAAAAATTCTTAATGACAAAAATTTTATTATAGCGTTTCGAAAAGCTTGAGGTAAGCGTTTTGAGATAAGCTATGAGAATATGTAATGAAGAATGAGTTTCATTTAAAAAATTTAAAGTGATCTTGGCTTGATTTTAACAACGCCATCCAAGTTACTTTTTATTGGGAGTGTGCATTAATTTTAAAGGATTTTCAAAAAATAACATAACTAGTATTATCGCTAGGGCGACAATTCCTTGTCCAGTTAGCTCCGCTAAGTTCGCGGTACCTCGCAGCGCAGTAGTTTTACTTATCCTATCTATAGTTAGCTATCATATAGCATGCGTCACTCGGACAAATCGAACAATTTCTTTAAACAAAATGTTTTTAATGAAAAATTAAATATTACAAAAAATCCTTTTACATGGCACTTGAGGGATCCCTGTAAAGCACAATTATTCGATGTATTCCCCATTAACTTGAATGATAGCCTCTATTCTCTCGGTCTGAAGTGTTCGCATGCATATGTAATGTAGCGCTATTCATGCCGATAAATATTGCCTCAATAGCGGTCCTTCTATCCTTAATGACGTCACATTAGAATGCCGAGATTTGTTTATTAACCCTTTCAACTACACTACATACGTAGTAATCCATTTTAAATCTGGGCTATTGGAAGGCCAGAATTCCTTGGATCAAAACATATCGACATTGTCTGAGAACCAATTTTGAATCAAATGACTCGTATGAACTGGTGTACCGTCCTGCTGAAAAACATATGGCCTTCCGGACGCCATAGTTTCCATCCATGGTTTCACTACATTCATCAAAATGATTGCCCTGGGTCATCCGAAATCAGTGCTTTCAATGATTGCAGGAATCTTCGCGGTCTTCCGAGTGATTCTTTCTCATTAGCATATTGGAACCTTCGTTGGAAAGTCGTATATTTTGTCACAACGTCATAAATGGTTGATTTCGGGATCCAAAGAATCGAATTATTTCTGTTGCTGAGCGCCCAACGCGAAGGCTTTCGATCGCTGCTCTTCGATTATTTCCGCACTTATTGGAAATACAAATTAGTTCGGTCCGTTTTTTTATGCATTTATTTCAAAACAAAATGAATGAACAGATCGCTTAAAGTATTGTCCATCGCTGCCTACTACTTTTTTCCATCTCTTAAGCAATTTTTTCGAATTCTATTTCGAAAAAATGACTCGTCTTTGGAGGCGATTCAATTTTGAAGCCAATTTTCGATTTCTGCGAAAGAAGTGAACCAGTGACTTGCTGTATCCTTCGGAACAACCAGTAATCAGAAGGAGCAATATCCGGAGAGTACGGCGGGTGCGATAAAACATTCCATTTCCAAATATTTTTTTACGACTTTAGCGACATGAAGCCGAGCGTTATGAAGAAGAATAACTTTATCATGTCTTTGCTCGTATTTCGACCGTTTTTCTCGCAATGCGGCTCAAACGAATCAATTATAGCCGATACCGATCATCTGTAATAGAATCGCCAGGTTTCAGCAGCTCAGTAAACAAGACTCTTTGGTTCCACCAGATACAGAGCATGATCTTCGAACCATGAATTTTCGGTTGGTGTTGAGGTCGATGGCAACGATTGACCGGGCTTAGCGTAGTATTTTTTCTTCTTGAGGTTGTCGTAGAATATCCACTTCTCATCTCCAGTCACAATCCGATG
>Ga0157364_1001679_pt1 | contig 19280 bp, 13 predicted proteins | sample AttsexASBM2_FD_111476 | JGI IMG/M metagenome (GOLD analysis project Ga0157364, IMG submission 111476) | Fungus gardens microbial communities from leaf cutter ant in Ribeirão Preto, State of São Paulo, Brazil - Atta sexdens ASBM2 | ecosystem: Host-associated > Fungi > Mycelium > Unclassified ...
GCGCGACGAGAAAGGAGACGAGCGGGGGGGACAGGGGGGGAGAGAGAGAGAGAGAGAGAGAGAGAGAGAGAGAGAGAGTGAGAGAGAGAGAGAGAGATGAGGAAGCGGGCAGCGACGAGGGACGGAAGGTGCTCCGGGCAAAAACGTAAGAGCGCGCGGAGACGTTGCGATGGTGTCGTTGCTCGTGGACCCAGGAACGCCGATACGAGACTCGACCTGCTCGCCCTTCTCCGTTCGTCATTCGCCCGAAGTCGTTTGCGAGGAACGTTCGTTCGCTCACGCGAGTGCGTTCTCGCGAGAAATCGCGCCCAACGTTCCAAGCGTCTCGTGAACGCTTGCACCGCGAGAAACTTATCCGGCGAAAGATTACGCGCCTTTGTAACTTTCCATACATACGAGTATTAACATACGATGTTTATTGAACAGCTCACGTCGATGTAAATCGCAATGTTTTAGAAGCATTTCTTATAAATCACCGAAATCATACATTTGTCATAAATGAGGGAAGAAAGAATTTTAAATTGATTATTCTAGAGAAATAGTTAGCATATCACATGATCGTGTCTATTAAAGTGTCAATGACCGAGAATAATCCTGGATTTGTTATTTATTGCGATAGTATTATTAGCACTAAACTCGACTTTAGGGAGTTCGATACGCTGACCTTTTTGCATATGCGTATTTAACACTATAGTAGTATATATCTGTCCCACGTATGCGTCTGTAGAGTGCGTATAAACGGTGACCGCCTTTTACTCTCGTTGATTATCGCCTAAGGCGAATCAATTTATTGTTAAAAATTGCGAAGTCTTCTCGATCATCCGTAACGTTTACATGCTGATTTAATGACACGATTAATAATCGACAGTAAGGACAAATCATTTATCGAACTCTTTTTTTTCAACCTGATTTCAACTTATGAGACTTTTGTCAGAAGTCTTATCGTTTTTTATCGAAATCAAAATATCACTATGACAATACTTTAAGGAAAAAGATAATATAGCAAAATTTCGGCAATTTCGATAACGTCAATTTATTGCAATATGAAATTAAATAGAGAAGTAAAGGAAATATATTATTTCTCAGCTGTGAAAATATATTTTAATTTCTACTCTTTTAAACTTTCGCTATTTCGAAAAGCGTTTATTATGACGTTTTAATATCGGCAATGCGTGAATCTTTTATAATTGCTCAGAATTTTTGGCTGGTGCCAAAATAACTTAGCGGACAAAATAATTCAGTAGTTCATTAATTATTTATTTTCGAGTTAAATCTAAAATTCAAACAATAACATTAAAGCAATATAAATAAAATAGATAATTTATGGAACACATTCGATTTCTATTTATACAATTTGATATTTTAATATTTTCAAGGAAAATATATATTATTACATCATTGCTACCCTTGTATTTTTAACATTAATTATACGAATTGCGACGTGAATATTTTATAAATTATTGAAAATTTAACTAACGTGCTCGATATTTTATAATGTATTCGTATTATGCAAGTCAGTATTAACGCAACACGGCCACGATATAATTAATATTTTAGGCAATACATTTCGGAATGAGCGCAAAGTATACGCGCATTTTCGATTGCGACGGGAAAAACATAAATCCACGTAATCGGTAAATAAGTGAAACATGTCGACTGCACATGTTAACGTGCTGAATAAATAATAGAACAATTCAGCTCGGATAGTCATGAAATACCGTAGCTATCGAAATTGTCAGGACGCCACCACAGAACGGAAATATATAAGCGAGTAGGCCGTAAAATGCAGCGAATTTTAAAAAGAATTATATGCGTTACGTACAGCAGTTATTTTTCGAAATGTGCGACAGAGCTCGCATACCATAAAGTTCCTATGACCTTCTGCCCCCTTCGCAAAATTTATGTATTCTACTGATGTATCACATAAATTAGTATCAAATTTATTTTTTTTCTTAATTGCGATTTATTAAATGCATAACCGAATTAAAAGATATATCGTAACAAAAAGATATTCGAAAGAGGCTCTTGTCGAAATTCTTTTATTTCTTCTCGTTTATACAATAATTAGAAACGAGCGATGAGACAATCATGTATTTCTTTTAAATCGGCTTTTCGCGCTTGGTAATCCTTGCCTTTTGGGATATGGTGATATTCTCTGTGTTGTGAGCTTCCTTCAAATCAAATTATGACCCGTGGGAAACTTGGTCGGCAATAGCAGCGTAACGGCAACGTACGCGTATATCGTTGTCCCTCGCGACTATTGTAAAACACAAACGATTATCTCGGAATCGATTTAATAATCCGCGGGATCTCTTTTCCCAGGTACATCTAATTGCCTCGTCGTGTCCCGTAACAGATTCAGTTTTACGCCCGATGGAGCCCCATTCTCTCTTTCCGCAAGACATGATTAATAGCGCGTTGTGATAGGGCGCGATACTCTTTCGGTTCTCCATCGAAATCCCCCCTCCCCCCCGTCGCAGTTATATCGACTTTTGTCCAGCGTGATGTGCACGATAAAGAGTATATATGCCTGAAAACTTTTCGGCGGATTTATTTACGTGCGAAATTACAATAACGTAGGTGCTACGTGAGAGTTAAAAATCCATTTTCGTGAAAGCCTGTATAATAATAATAATTTTTATTATTCTCGTTTCTCTTTATTTTACAATGCAACCTACATATTTTGCAAAATATCCAAGCGAATAATGAAATATATCGGGTGCATTGATGCAGTTTAGGATTTTGTCAAGTGCGAACAGTGATTATCAGCTTTTGCAATTTTTTAATTTTTATGTGGCGTATAATTAATAATTTACATATTTACATATTTACTCTTAACAGCGTATTATTATTACTGACATATTATCACTACTCTGATAACAGTTATAATACGTCGGACAAATTCTGCAGATCAGAATTTATCGTATGGAATTGCAATTGTTATATCTATCGAAGCCGATTTTTCGCGTAGCTTATTTTCCGCTTACAAAATCGAGTTTATTCCAGCAGGTTTCGTCTTTGTAAAGCGTGATCGATATCCTGGCACATTCCGCCATTATGCAGCCACTGAGCGTCGATTGGATGCGCTGTACATAATTTGCGACCTGAAACTCCATCCGCAATTCAGTTACGCGCTGCGTTTATGCGTGTAACGGGTGTCCCGATGACAATTTGTCATCGTTGTGTATTCGCTGAGTGCCGTTCGGTTGTTTGCGGTGCTTGCATGTCATTCAAACGACGGAAGCAGAGGTTTACTGTAAAGAAAGCGAGCGGCATTTGCAAGAAAAGTTTCATTCGTAACGGCAATCTGCTCTAACGCGAAAGACAATGCACCGTAAAGTATTCTGGTGAACGTAACAGAATCGTGTATTATTATACGAGAGAATAGTATTAATATACATTAATAAAAAAATTCTCAGAATATATATATATATATATATATATATATATATATATATACTTTGAGGAGCTTCAAATTGTTTCCTACCTTATGTATATTTATGTAATTTTATTTATTTCTGGATTCATTAATTTGTAATTTTATAACTCATCAATTATGTAATATTCATAAATGTGAATCAAGATAACGTATTTTATTCATGATTCTTCTAACCGTATTATTTCCGCATCGGAAATATTACTGTATTTGGAATGACTAAGCGCACGCTAAAATATTTCGTGAGTTTGTGACAGCTGTTTTAACCGACGAATCATTTCTCAGCGATATTTGCCACCTGCATCAGGCCTTGTCCACGATGTCGCTGAACTCGTACGCACGTAACGGTTTTACATTTAACCTAAGTTTGCTCTTTTGCATTTATCACCTGACTCAGCGATTGTTAGTACTTTGTTGCCGAGAACAAGGTTACTGATACAAAAGATCGCGGAAACTTTATCATAACGCGAATCAGATTGTCTATTTGCTATAAGCTGCTAATCGAAGACAATTAAAACGCATTTTGACGTGAGAGTGATTTGTTTCAGTTATAATTCAGGTGTAAAAAATAAAAATTTGAAAATCTCAAAATATCTACATTCAAATTTTCTTAATTCAAAATATGTGCTCGATATATAAATATGTTTGTGAGTTAAAAATATTTTCAGATTATTGCAATTGATTAACTCGCGTCAGTGCACTGATGCGAGTTAATTAGCGTCTTAATTGTGTAATAAGGACTTTCTTGCCGTTATGAAATGATCGATCCGACAACACATGTAGTTTACGATGCATATATTGAAAGGTCCTAGTTACAAGTTGTTGAAACGTGCAACCTATAACGACTCGTTCAATTATTTATGACTACGCACTCTTCACTCTTGTGAACAGTGGAAGGTGAAGAGGTACTAGAACAGGGGATGCACGTTCCATTTCAAAGTTTTCTTAACAGTCAGCTAAAATTATTAATTTACAATCGACATTGTGCAATTTTTTTTAAATTTCTTCATAATATTCATTCAATCATATTATAATATCGAGTCTGTTACTTACTATAGACTGCGCTTATTCCAAATTAATTACAGTCGAGGTATATGAAGAAAATTAAAATAGGTCGCATTCCATAATGTGTGAATCTTGCAAATCGCGATTCGAATTATCCTAGCTTAAGAGTAGATTGTTTTCTTTTAATCTGTAGCATATATCTCTTCTCTTGGAAAACGCGCTCTAACTAATTAGAATTAGTCGCAAAGATGCTTGCCGGGGCATATGTTATCGGTCATTCCGGCTTGCGGTTTAATTCGTGTAAAATTGTCGGGTTAAACGCGCTCTCGTCATCCACCGTATATCTGCAGCGAGCATGCACGCGTCTAACGGGTGTCCCGGTAGCAACTCGGCGCGACCGGCGCACCCACCTCCTCCCTACCGCGGTAGGTCATTCGGTTATTTATGGCCCCGTGCTCGCTGCAGAGCAGGGCGTAGAGGAGGGCTTGCTTGCGGCGAAGGAAGAGGGTGGCGTTTTCAGGGAGGTGGCGGACGACTGACTCTTTTACTCGTATGTACGAGCTGCGGTGCGAGAGGGCGGACGAAACGAAGAGGATAGGAGGAAAAGGGGGAGGGGAAAGGGAGAGGGAGAGAGAGAGAGAGAGAGAGAGAGAATGAGAGCAAGTGAAGGAGAGACGGAGATGGGGAAAGAAAGTGACAGACTAACGGGCGGAGGGAACCGACCAAGCTTGTACGGCGCGTGTAGCGAAGTCTATAAAGGACTGCTTTATTGATCTCACAGTTCGAGCGCGCTAGGATACCGATATAGTCGCCGAGTAATACTGTAACAGTCGTCGGGTCTTTAGATAAAAAGGGGAAGGTCTCTTTCAGCGTATTAACACACGAACTGCACGCACGTGTGCAATTTCGTGCGAGTGTTGCGTCGAGATCGCTTTTACCCGTCAAACACGTAAATACTGCCGCGAGGTTAATTGCTCACCGTCGAAGTTCTCGTTCGCGGTTAATTATAAAAGAAAGTGAAAATGATGTTTAATCTCTCTTTTTCTTTTTTTTTCTTTCTTTTTTTTTTTTTTTAATAATGAATTTCCTTGCTCCAATACTATATTATAAGTAATTTAGATGTTTAATAAATCACACTTGCAATTATACTTTCTATGTAATTTGATCACATATTTGATCCTTCATTTATTTATGGATAATTAATATGTCTCATAAATAAGCTTTTAAACGGGTTGTAATACATTACTCGCTCTTCACTCTCTTTTTATTTCCCATATACAATTCATCACTCGCGAAAGGATTAAGTCGTCCTCGATATGACGTTAAACTCGTGTTTCTCCTTGTTCCCCTTTCTCTCTCTCTCTCTCTCTCTCTCTCTTATTCCTTTCATCTCCTTAAGCGCAGTGCGCAGTGGTAGATCATATTTCCATTTTCGTGCGTGACTGTGGCGAATTTCGCATACGTTTTACGTTTCCGCGCAATGGTACAGCGCGTGCATTTCAACCATCGCGTGTACTTCACTGTACTCGCACTGCGAACGTACACGCGGGATACGCACTTTGTATAGCTCGGCGGGGATTTGCTTTCGGGTCAGCGAGCGGGAGCAGTCGGAATGCCGGGTAGGTATCCGGCCCTCCTATAGCCAATAAGGATCCCGAGTTTGCAGCGCCAACGGTGCCGAAGGTAGATGCTCGGAGAGAAAGACGGAACCTTTGATCGAGCGACCGATAAAACGCCTTGAATAAATCGCCTCGCGAATTCTGTTTTAAGACGAGGGAACGTCGTGTCGATGGCGAATACGCGAGCGATTACGCGAAATTGTTTGTGAGTATGACGAGATAGCAAAACTGCCACGAGGAGAACGTGTTCCAACGCTCTTCGAAATGATCAGGGATATAGATATTTATCTCGTAGAGATAATCTTATCATGAGTTATTTATATTTATAATAATTTTTTTAATTCAAACCACGGAATTATCTTTGGAATTGTAATTTTTTAATCTTTCCAATTTGTGGAAACTAAAGAAATATTTTCCCGTAAGAGAAAATTTATTTAATACTAATACAAATAAAATCATCTCCTAAAATACACAAAATAGTTTATTGCGAATTTTTGAAGCGTTTCGGGAGGAATCGTTAGAATGCAAATTGGAGTAGTACAGTCTTACCATTTTAATAAAACGCTCGCGCAACGTGATAGAGGGGAGTTTCTTGGACCCCACCAAAGTATGTGTGTATTGAAGGTAAAGTTTAACGATAACGCGACTCTCGTCTCGGAATTATCGGAACAGCAAAGTTGACGTCCAAGCGACTGGAGACAAGCCAGGGTCGCGGAATTCCAGTAATTTTTGCTTGATTACTTGAGATCCGCCATTAAAGGCGTGCTCGCAGTTAAGGCCGATCTTAACTACGTTGTGTGACGGTGCATGGCCGATTGTCGCTGCCTTGGTGCATTTCGCGTCGCAATCTACGCGATCGAACTTTTCGAAAAGCTAGGCAACGTGACTCCCGATCTCCCATTATTTATCGCGTCACGGCTCACGGCAAACAACCTTGCACGAAAAGTCGAGATTATATTTAATAAACGGTGAACATCCGGAGTTCGTGGAAATTCTGTTACTAACATAGTGATAGTAAATCACGTATTGAACTATGGATATACATTTGATATACTTTTCAGAATTTAAGAATTTCGAAGCTCAAACAACGAAAGATTTTACAGGTACAAATAAAATGGCTTTCTAATGATATCTCTTTGTCACAAAAAGATAAATTTTTTTTTTTTTTGTATTTGAGGGACTTAATTTAGTTACTTATGCTTCCATGAACGGAATTACACGCTGTGAAACTTGGCTATCGAGGTGTCAATAATGCATTTTGTTGCACATTTCCCAAAGTATCAGCGATTTGCAGTATGTACGTTAAACTGTCGATATCTCCACGCTGATAGCATGCAGATGATATCTTGTGACTGTGAGCTATTCAAAATAGAAATATTCAACCGACAGACGTGATGTATAATCGACATATAGCAACGCTTCATTGCGTATTGAATATTATTTTTTTCTTGTTCTCCGTGGATACATGCAAGTTACGATAATCCATCTACATTCTCGGTCAACGATTCGCTCGATGAGCAATGCGATTAATTTCACCGCGCTGTTTAAATAGAAAATTATGCGAAAATATATTTTCAAATATATTCGAGAAACGCAAATAATTGTTCATAATGCTTGCATAAACATATGGTAAAGTCTGTAGAAAGGTCTGTATTTATATAAGACGATAGTTCAAGATATAACAAGTTTTGCAAACTCAGCGACAAAATAGCTAGGTCGTTTCGTATATTTACCTTATAAACGATCGTTCACGGGCGGAATAAATTTATGATGCGGCGCATCGAATCAAACGATTAAAAGATCTCAACGTTATCGTTGTCATTCAGAACAAAGCTTGGTAGTGTAATAATATTATAGAGAACGATCGCTTGTTCATTTTTCGTGTCATGGTCAAAGACACCTCCGAAGGTCAAAGACATCAGCCTCGTCAGATTCGTTGAGTAGCATACGTCAAGCGACGAAATGTATATTCCTTGAAACCGAACACCTGGTGCTTTGGAATTTGTGGGGAGAACAAGACTTCTTAAGAAAATTTCAATAATGTGCTTGAAATATCTGTTTCTGCTTACAGTTATATTTGTATTTGTGATAACGATAAGTAACGGCGATATATACGATACCAGGAAAAGAAAAATATGATATTAAAACTCTATTTCTCGTATATTGGATATTATTTTAATATGCGACAGTTGTATTTTTGAAGAGCGCTGAAAATACAAAATATAGTAGATAACTGATTTTCGATAATATTTGTATTTATATGTGAAGCCTTATATATAAATCTTAATTTCAATTACTTAATGTTTTAAGGAAACGACGTTATTCCAAATGAAACTTACTTTCACATTAAATTTCTCTGAATCATTTAATATCAGATTCTTTCGAAAAAAACGTCATTATGAATCATCTAGCTTAAACACTTTCGTACAAATCCATTAGTTCATAACGTAATCCGATAGAAATAAATTGTGCAACATCTCGCATTCTCGCGGAAAGTTGTGAAATTTGTCTTACAAAATTCTTTATTATCATAATGCTCGCCTCCAATGTCACTGGAACAAATCGATACGCACGAGCATAAGAGAAACGTAGATTGTACAGAAGAATGCGGGTGGCGTATTATACGTTTTGAGCGGAATCGCGCAATACCGGATATTGAAAAACTTAGTTCACGTAACTTTGGTCTTTAATTGGAATCGTATTTTCACTTTCATTTTGTATCGACGTTTTCAATGCGACACCGCTTTTATTTCAGATACCATTATGTTAGTTCCAATGCTAAGACAAGGTCGAGCCCAATCTGATCAAATAACCCGGAACTAAAAGTTATGACAGGAATTACAGAACATTGAATTAATTAAATTCAATATCAATTAAAACATATTAATTAAAAATCAATCAAAACGAATGAATCGAACAAATTAGAGAATTAATCGCTAAACTAGCAGATGTAAAAATAATAATAAAAAATTGATTTATCATAGCCCGTGGACTAGAAAAATGTTTTCAATTAAATTTTTTTTTATTCCCAGAATTGTAAAATGTATCTCGCGCGACCAAATAAATTGAACAGATGACAATTGGTTTGACGTGAAACTACATATACAACGCATATATAACGCAAATATACACAGTAAACAAACGCTGCGTTTTATGCCCGACTGTTATGAAAAGGAAAATAAAACAACTTTTTTTTATTGCCGTGCATTGCCATGAGATACGTAGAGCGATCGAGTTAATGAAAAGTCTATAATTTATATGAATGATTCAACGTATATTAAATGACGGAGAAGTTTTTACTCGCGCTCATGAATGACCCAGTACAAAATGAATGAAAGTTTTGTAGTTTTAATTATAAATTATTTAATGCTATATTTTATACATTTATCGACGTTTTATCAGCATATTTATTTTGTCATTCGACTTCTGTCACGTCTTATAATAGATAGCGTTTCTTTATTATAAATATTATTGTATATTAATATGTTACGTTATCTCGATGATTTGTAATCGATGATTGAGTTTGTATAAAACTGACGTGGACCACATCTGCGCGTATATACATGTAAAACTGACCATTATTATGAGTAAATAATGATCTGACTGTATACATATATACACATATATAAAACGAACGATATGTAACTGCTCTTTCTCTCTTTCTCTCTCTCTCTCTCTCTCTCTCTCTCTATCGATCGTATATAACCATATTCATTCATAAGATATATGTACACCAACAGCAGCAGAAACGAAATGTCTCGTGGGTAATGTGTAGTCCTGGAATTATTTATCATTGTCCAGTTTTCGTATTTTCGCGATAATTTATGTCGCTTTATGCACGCCTTTCTGCGTAAATAGTAATAATCGACATAATAGCAGATATATGAGTAGACACGTAATATGTATGGCACAGAACACATGTGGAAATCTCCAGTCTCTCCATCTACTCGTAATTCGTTAATACGCGCAATTTTTTCAAACATTACTAAATTCGAGCTCAAACTAAATTATCGTTTATTGAAAAACTCACAACTATTTGTATCGGTTATGCATTCTATATATTATGATTAATGGATGATTCAATATGTCATCGTAGTAAGAGAAAGAAGAGAATATGATAACAGATTCGGAGGCTTTTTTCGACCTGTTGTTTCGTCCTGAATTAAATCTCTCGGAGATATACATTCAAAAACCGAGAGACGAATAGTTTTCTGTGAAACTGTCGAGCGAGCGCGCTACGTCGGTCGTCGCGCATTACGAGACTGCAAGTTCTTTGCATTCTTAGTCGCTTCGTCCCCGACTGCCAAGCATCGGGATCTGCACTCGCGCTAATTATCCAAGTCCTCCATTAAAGCTCCAGCAGAACTTACTTCGGCGACGCATCGGGGCTCCCAGGCCGCCTGTCCTTTCGGTGCAACAACCCGGAATGCCTTCCAGCACAGCAGAACTCGTCTTCAAACGACGTCCGCGTCTCGAGCGCGTCGCTACGTTACGAGCGCCGCGTCCCCGCGTTCTCCTCCCTCATCCCTTTGCCTACCCGCGCTCACCCTCTATCCTCCGATATACCAATTCCGCCCAGTGCTTCGCGATGGAACGTGAACTCGCCTCCTCCTCCTCCTCCCCCCTCCCCCTCCTCCTACTCCTCTTTCTCTTCCTCCGCCTGCCTCACCTCTCCGTGCCCGGTCTGTCTCGCGCATAGCGATTCAACGAAGAGAGGACCGGCTAGCGATGCTACGGCGAAAGAAAGAGCGAGAGAAGTGCGCGCGGAGGAGCGCCGGAAGTGAGAGAGAGAGAACGAGAGAACCGGTGCGAGAAAGCAGATACGAAGCGCGGAACGGAGACGGATTGATACGCGGTGCTCGCGTGCGTCAGAGGAAGGTGGGTAGATAGATCGAGAGAGAGAGAGAGAGAGAGAGAGAGAGAGAGAGAGGGCGAGGGAAACAGCCGGAGGGACGTAGAACGTGAACCGATGCGGCTGTCGCGAGAGGACGAGGCAGAGGAGGGAGGGGGAAGGGAGAGGATAGTGGAGAGGATCCGCTCTCCGAGTGTCAGGAACGAAGCCGAGAGACGGAGAAGAAGCGGCTGCGGTATAGAGCGACGGAGAAAGAAGCGGGCGAATCGAGATAACGAGTGCGACGGAGAGATAGAGAGAGAGAGAGAGAGAGAGAGAGAGAGAGGAGACAGGGCGATACGCAGAACGAGGGACGTGGGCAGATAGAACCCGAAGAGCGGTAGCGCGTGCTCACAAACTCAAACCAGCGCCTCGTCGTCATTGCTAGCTGCCTCCTCCGCTCTACCGCTCGCTCTACCATCCCTCCGTTCCCGCCCGTCTTCCCACGCTCCCTCACATCCACTCTTCCGCCCTTCGCTACGTCACCCTCTGTGGTGTCCGCCTAACCAACCCCACCCGGTCCCTCGCCGCGCTACCCACCCCCCCTGCTGCCGCCGCGTTGCTGCTGCCGCTGCCGTTGCTGCTGCCTCCCCCCTCCCCCCCCTCCCGCCTTCCTGCCGCCTGTCCACCCACAGGCCCGCGAAACCGCTCGTTGCCGTACCACCGAGCCACCCCACGTACCGACTCCCCCATTACCCGGCCGCCTCCGATCCTCACCCTTCGTCCGCCAACCTCCTGCCAACCGACCGACTCCTCTTCGCTTTGCGCGACTCTGTGCTCTCGGTCTCTTCTCTCTTCCAACTGCCGTCCCCGTTGTGGCCCTCGCCCCTTTCCCTTCCCTCCTATTCTACCACTACCTCGCGACGCCCAGCGTCACCCCCTTCGGGCAACCAGCACACCCGAAAGCTGTGCGCGGTGGAAACACGACAGGCAGCTCCGCGATTATCTTTTGTCCGATCGTATGTCGCGTGTGTATGCGTGCGAGAGAATGCGAAAGGGGTGAGGGAATACGGAGAAAGGATGCGCGAGAGGACAGCAATTTAGAAGCAATATAATAGAACAGAATAGGAGAGAATAGAAATCGTCCTCGATGTTCTCGAAATGTTTTACGAAAGAGAAATAATCAAAACCCGCGTACGTTTAACGTCCGACCGAATTCGAAAAAAGGTAAAGGGAGAAAAAGATGTGTAATCGAAAAAATTAATTACCATTGTTTCGCTCACTATTTACATCATCTCATTATTCATTAACGCTCACTATATTTTATCTCCCCGCGATCAAAAGTCTTCAAAACTGGGAGATAAAAAAAGAAGATAATTTGATTTGAAAGATCCAAGTAAGTCCCGTTACTATTCTTTAAATCTACAAAGAGGGGAGGAAGCGGGAGAGATTTCGATTATTTATTAACAGACGATTTAGAATCTGACAAGATTAGTGGTAGAGATTAGAGATAATGGCTAATATGTAACCCTCGATGATCTCTTTTTTTTTTTTATACGCTTTACACTCTTCTCGATCGACGATTACGGACATCTGTATTACCGTTGATTTTGACGATATCATCGCATTTTGTGATGCGTACACTTGGAACAGAGGTCTGGAATTTTATGCGGTTCCACGAGGTAGGGTGGTAGCAAGCGAGATGCGATATCGAGAATGGTTTCTAGAGAGGAAAGCGTGCGTAGATCTCTCTGATATTCGCAGGAAAAAGAGACGTGTGCGGCGCGCGGCCGCTTTGTGCTGTCGTCCGTCTGTGCCGAGAACGCCCTTCGGCTAGGGCGAGGTTCCCGCTTTGTAACACCAGTGATTTCGAATCGATCGACCTGCTCCTTATATTTTGCGGGAAATTTTATCAAACGTCGGAGCTGAGCGGGTCGATCGCGAACGAAGTACGAAAATTGTCGCACGACCAAAATATAAAATCATCGCGACTCGTTAAGCAATTCAATTTTATTAATAGCGCGTAGCTCGTTTTATTTATACACGAATTATGAATATTTTAACAATGTATTTTAATTTCGTAACAATATATGTATCAAATCAAATAACGTATTATCAAGTATTATAGATTTAAGAAAAATAAATATGTCACTTGAAATTCAACATAAAAGCGTTATAATAAAATAACGAGCGCTTTCTTCGTTTAACAAGAATTTTAATTCTACTTTTCCAACTATCTACTTGATAATTTGCATAATATGTCGCAGATAACGTCGAGCGTAATTTATATGCTCGCGTGTGTACTACAAAATATTTGTAACCTTTAACCACTGGCACGAAACGAACTAACATCAGTATTCGCTTAGCACTTTCGACGCGCAAAAGCAGTTGCATCTCAATTTAGTATAATTGTACAAGTAAATAATTATATGGGTGTGTGAACGTAATCTTGATTTAGGAAAATAGGAATTATATACATAGAATGTTTCCGTATTACCATCATGGAAGCAGAACGAAGGCAAACGAAACGAGTAAACATCTGGGTACGGCGCCTCTCATATATACAAGCAATTAAATATTAAAGAGGATTATATTATTATTGAACGTTCCGCATTTAGAAACTAATTTATGCAAACGTTATAAGCATATCATTATCTCTGTCCTGTTTCTTCGTCTCGATTTTTTGCAGAAATCTTAACTGCATGATAATATGACACATATTCCGACGCAATCGCATCATCCATCCGTATAATCATGTTTCGCATGATGCATACCGTCATCATTATCATCGCAATTACTATACCGCAACGATTACGCGCCATATCTTCCAGTTCTTACCTTCGATTCTTCTTTCTTTTGCAGGCGAAGTCGAAGAGTAACGATTAACAGTATCAGCGCTGACATCGATCTTGCTGTACCAATGGATATGTCGCGATGGGACTTGAGATAGAAAATAGGTACGTGGAAAAATATAATCCGCGCGCTTCGTAAATTATTTATGTGATCATAAATGCGATTTGTCAAAGTATGACATTAAGGTGTAAGAAGTTTGTAGATTGAAATGACATAATTGACGATTGCACTCTGCGATCGCTTTTAATCTGTTTTCTGACCATGTATAATTCGAAAAAAGAATGTAATAATGAAAAATATGAGAAATATTCTCTCAGCGAATTGAAACGACGTATAAATGACATGCGAAATGCGATTATTATTGTATTATGAGTAAAGTATTATATGATGTTACTGAAAAATAAAAGAGTAATTCATTTAAAAAAAGCAAATTTTTCATGATGAACAGTATAAGTAAAACGACATACGTATATTTGCGTTGTTTCATATGATATTTTTTTGTGGAAAGTTTGAGCATTGTAAAATCTTTGTACCGATTTTTTCGTGGCGATGACTACGTGAAGTTGTGGAACCAGAGGCTTTTTATTATCCTCGTTCTTCTCTGCGTTTCATCCTGTGCGTGGCGGACCGGATTCCGGAATTTTGTGGATTTTGAAGGGTGGGGTTATGGTGGACACGTTATCGGTAGTGGCTTTCGAGCCAACGGTGTATTCAATCGAATCGGACCTATATAGTTGTTGCAGCGCTGTTTTATTCTGTCGACGATCTGCATGACGAAAGTAACGAAAATTGATAGTATTTTTAGCGTGCTTATTTCTACACGTGACAATTTCGATCGCTTTGTTTAACTTAAGCTTCTAGAAATTCCAAAAATGACATAAAAGTCGAGGAAAATTGTAAATTGCTTCTGACTGTTGATGAAAGAAAAATGAAAATTAAACTATTCGATAACAATTGACATTCCATCTTTTATTGTGTGCGTTTGATCTCAATGGCAAAGTTGTCGCAACACCGATTCTTATGATCCTTCTTGCTAATGGAAATTATTAAAATTTACGATATACAATTGACTTTATTAAATACTATTTCTAGATTAAATAGAACTAATGTCGATTCGATCATATTGTGACAATTTCGAATCTTTTAAATTCACAATCGAGCAATACCTGGTATTCGCTTGTAAAATTCGCTTGTTATCGATACAATAGTTTTCAGACTGATAACGTGGATATTGGAGCATCTATCGTAGTAGTGTTTTCTATGAAACGAGTGGCATCCGACGTGACGTAAAATTCACTTCGTGATGATGATACAGTCAAATTCTATCTGACGTGCGTATCGAAAGTGCGGTTCGTTCCATGAGTGATGAATGTTTGCAAACGTTATTATATAAACATAATTTTATTGTTCATCACGAGAAATTATTAGTTTTTTTATTGAAATAATTTAATGCTTTAATTTGCACGGAAAGTGTTATTTGTGTGTATGTATATATCTATAAAATATAATTGAAACTTAAAACATATTTAAAAATAAAATATAATTTATTGTACGTAACATATTTAAAAAGGAAAAAAGATTGTACAAATTGTATATAAAAAAAAAAACAAGATTTCAATAGAAGCATGCTAATTTAAAAAGTCTCGTTACGTATATATTATTTGACATAATTGGAATTATGTATCGGGATGGAGAAAAAATATGATTGCACAAATACATTTTTGATAAATATATAATATTCCATGTTGCACTTGCAAGTCCACGAGATTTTCATACACATACATCGATTTAAAAAGTTAAAGTTTTCTTGCAATAGGTAAAATTTTGTTATGTAGCAATTCTCTCTCTCTCTCTCTCTCTCTCTTTTTTGTAGGATACCTATACGTAAAACATAAAAGTAAAGTTGTTGGTAAAAAATCTTTAAAAAAAACTACTAGCTGAAACATGTTTTTCAAACATCTCCGGGCCACTTTCTTTTTATATTTCGAGTATGTGCATCAACGCGAATCATGCAATTTAATCATTTTAGAAATAGTTGACGCGACGCGGAACACGTGTATATTAAAGCTATGAATGTTTTAATTCTTTTGCCTTTGAAGAGTGTGCACGCTAACAGCACAATTTGTAACTCAAATTTTAATTCTCGTTATAATTCCGATAATAGTTTCTTGAAAGCATAATAGATTTTTTAGACTTATTTTAGACAAATACACCTTATAATTGTTTATATAATCCTTACCATATATAGATTAATTCTTACTTATCAGTAAGACACAGCTTGTCGTTGGAATTTTTCGGTATTATCGTTTTAATTACGTTGTCAGTGATCTCACTTTTAGATTCGTATTTCCTGATAACATTCACGCGATTCGTTCCGGAGACATTTTGTACAAGTGCGCAGCGACAGGCGTGTCGAACTTCGGGCGCGGATCGAATAAATCGTCGGGGATGACGTCAACGGACAATTCTGTCTCTTACTGCACACGGAGATACGTGCTCGCTGATTGCAGCTTGCGCATGCACGGCACCTTGCACGTTGCAACGACGTTGGCGGCGAGCTATGGGAACTCGTCGTCGCGAGTGACTCAACGCCGACGATGATCGAAGCCACCCACGCTTTCTGCTCGCGCCGCGTCAAATCGCGTATTACAAAACTCACATTCGACGCGATATGTAGGCCACGCGTCGTCGCGCGTCGCCTACCGTGTTGCAGTACCTGAGCTATACGTGTGAATATTATTCCGCCAGGTGAACAGAGAACGTGAATTTTCTCACGCGTGGTCGCGATGATCGCGCACATTTTCGTTCTTCAATCTCGATGCCGTTCCAGGAGGTCTCGAGTTTCCGTATGGAAATGCGCGAACTGTTACTGAAGAATAGCGGTGTAAGCCCGCATTTTCTCATCTTGAGAAACGCAAGAGTTTGTGGAAGTAACGTAAACTCTGGCTTTACTTTATTGCAGTACTCTTTCAGTGTAAAGAGAAAACAGATACATATCGAACTTTTTGTCTTTACTTTCTCTTATCATTATGTGCTTAATTCTTTTGCGTTTACAAGAGAATTTATAAACACTTTATACTCTTTATATCTAAACTTCAGTAAGCACATATTCTGTTTTCTCTTTGTATTTTAAAGCAAATTTACCGGGGCAGAAATTTAAACAGGAAAGATAAATTTCGCTTTTTATTCTCTGTGTACTTTTTCTGTATCAATATATATACTATATACTGTATTACTACGCATTATGTAAACACCGATACGAGAGGTATAAATGCGCCGATACGAGTTATTTTCTTGTTTATCTTGATTTTGATTACTCCAAGATCGATAACTTTGTTCTTTCGGAAATCGCTTGAGACGAGATCGCATAACAAAGCCGTAGGTGACACGCCATTAATTTAAGAGAACGATGGAATTCTTGCCGCTGCTAGAATCGCGTCAGTGCAGAGTGAGAACAGATATATCTCGATAATAGACGATATAACGTTTCGCTGCCGTTGGACACGTTTGATTTACAGCTTTCGTTCTGCGTTTTTATTTCACCGACATCTATGCAAATTTTATTGTTCTTGCTCTTTGTCCGGTCAGAGCACTCGTTCAGAACTTCTCGCGCCGGTGAATAGTTTTAAAAATTCGGACCTCACCGAGTATTACCGTATACCGTATCGATGCGACGCGAAATGTATCATCGACGACTTGAATTCACTTTTGGGAATATCCGGAATGAACCATTGCTCGTGCCAAGCCTGTGACTCACAAGATTTCTCAATACAAGCACATATGCCGCAAGATGTGACATCCATAAATTCCATTTCAGAAAAAAGAGTCATTTCGTGTTAGAAATATAAATGATGATTTATTGACATAGGCAAAAAAAATCTGGGTTTTAAAGATTAGAGAAATATAGTGGTCGTGCGTGACACTTGTTCCTTTTTCTAACAGGACTTTAAAGAATTAATTTACAGCACTGATATAATTTGCGCACCGTGTAGAAGAATAAAATACATGTCTTTCTCTTGTCGTAATTAAATATCTCGTTTCGCCGTAATTGAGAAAAATGAAATAGCAAGTTGAGCCGATTAAAACGGATGTTCTATCTCAGAGCAGGATCACATTAACTTTCAACTACATATATGACGACGGTCGCGAAACCAGCCAGAGCACGTGCCACTTACTGAGACGTATAATATAGAAATATTAAACTTTATCGATTTGCGTTGATAACAAAAGTCCGCTTTCGCGCAGATTAATTTGATGTTAATTGAAATGTTACTTTTTATTGCGCGACAAATTTGTAAATTGGTAATTTATACCGCTGACCTTTTTTTTACATACCTATTTCGAAAGCCATATCGACAATATTCTGACATTACATCTCATTATATTATAAAAAGTTCTCGCTTCTTCTTCTTGTCTTGCTGCAGTTTCAGGGTTTTAGTGAATTTACAGATTTACTTTTTAGAATAATGTTTTATAACTTGATTCACCGTTTCACCGCGACGCTAAATAAATCTACCGCCATGTTCCGTAAAATGTTGCGTTTTGTCGTGGAACACGTGTGTGAGTATAAAGAAAATTTCACAGCCGGTGGTCGCGCGAAATTTATACTTGTGTCCGAGTATGGCGGGACAATGTGTACAGAAATTTAGGCCATAAAGGGTTAATTGGTGACACGCCGCGCGTGCGGCACATTTACTACGTGCCACCACGTGGCGATGCATTCTCGAGCGTTAATCCCCTTCGCGCTTCTCACATCGGAGGTGGACAAGTACTCCATAATGACGGGGCGAATTGAGTTCAAAGTTTCTCAATCGGGAGTAACTTGCGCATTGACTTCAATAGTTACACTCTCGAGTTTCAAAATGGCTAAAATGGATATCCTTCGATAAGCGGAAATGACGTGACGAAATAGAAATAATATCGATCTTTTTTATGTGGGCAAACATTATTTTTACTTTAGTAACGTTATATATACTAAATGCATATCTTAGATGTACATGTTAATCTAAAGACATAGTCACTTAGAAAGAAATTGTCCATATTTTTTAAATATTTTCTATACGGATAGATTTTGCTGTAATAACTAAAAATTTATCTAGATATTTTTTTTTATTAAACAAAGATAAAATGATTCACTGTGTTACATTGTGTCATCTGTGTCTCTTGTTTGAAAGCATTTAAAATAATTGTAATAATGGCACTGCATTAAAACCATTATTGATCAAATATTTGCATGATAAGACAACCACTAATTGGCTCAACACACATCTAAAAATAATTTTGTTAGACCAAAATATCATCAAAATAAGATTCTCAAATTAATAATAAGTTATTAAAATGTCAAATCTTTTTGTTTACCACGCTTGAGATTCCTACATAATTATTTTGATAGTCCAACAAAATGATTTTTCAAATCTATATCTAACTAAATTTTAAATACTTGAGCAAAATCGTTGTATCTTTACTTTTGTTTGTCTTTAAATCCTTAAATCTTTAAAGTGCATAAATAGGATGATAAATCACATCGCATTAACAA
>Ga0157364_1001680_pt1 | contig 19275 bp, 19 predicted proteins | sample AttsexASBM2_FD_111476 | JGI IMG/M metagenome (GOLD analysis project Ga0157364, IMG submission 111476) | Fungus gardens microbial communities from leaf cutter ant in Ribeirão Preto, State of São Paulo, Brazil - Atta sexdens ASBM2 | ecosystem: Host-associated > Fungi > Mycelium > Unclassified ...
AATTAATAGTAATATTAATCGTAGCAAAAAATGTGTATACAATTACAATTATAGAACTGCACATAAATTTGTTACAAAAAAAATGAACTAAAAACAGATTATCAATTAAATTTTCTTCATTACACATTTGCGTTATGTTGTCACATTTTTAATTCTTCCTTCCTTTAATTTTTTTCAATCTGAATTACTCAGTATGATTCTTTAAAAATATTTACTCGAATATTTATCAAATCTTAAAAATGTACAAAAAACAATGAGCATTAGAAGTCAGTGCTGGAAATCAATTGTGTAAAAAAAAAATCGAATATTTATAATGGGATAAAACTCATGTCGTTTTACACGTGCTTGATCTATGCGAGCAGTTATGGGAATTTCGCGAGTGTTGACATATCTTCTGGCACGAATTTCTCTTTTTTCTTCCTCACAAAACAATCTTTTTCCGTGACACATGCAGTTATGAATACGATTGACATGAAATCCGTCTTGTAAAAGAGATATAACTTCGTGAATATATTTCGTAAGTCTCGGGTTGGGAAATAATAATTTAATGTAGAATGCATCAATTACGCAATATGCATAATTTTTTTATGTGTCACAGACTTTCCTTATAGGTACGCTAAGAGTTGCTTTTAGAGGACAGTGAATAGAGGAAATATGTAATGAATACATGGAACACCTGCGAAGTAAAAGTTCTGTGTAAAAACATATCGGAATGTAAAACAAGATTAATATGGTGATAGGAAGTACATTTAAATATTTAAATTCAATCGTATTAGCTATCTTAGATGCTGATACTCATTATTTATCTAACAGGATTAATCATGACCTGATCAACCGATAAATGATATAAAAAAAAAATATTTTTGCAGAATAGCAAAAAAAAATAGTTGCATTCAGTGAATATTATTAATTCATTTTTAATTTAATGCTTATAAAAATTCAAAATTTTCTGATCGAGATGATTAAAATATCCTTCCTTGAAAATTATGATTGACTCCGAAAAAAATAATTAAAAAATTAGCAGAAAAATCATACAAATTTAAATTATTCCGAATAAATTTTAAAAAATAATTCTACTGCTCTCAAATCTTGTACAAAGTAATTCTTAATTATATGTCATTTTATGTTTCTTAAATCTCTTTCTTAATTCACACTTCATGAATAGTATTACATATAATTAAGAATTATCTGTAAACTAATATTTTTTAATTTTTATCTATTTTTCTGATTTTATGTATTCGTTATAAGTTATTGACAAACATAAATTTCTTAGTATATATCTAATATATATATATATATATATATATATATATATATATATAAATATAAAATAAACACGAAAAGTTTTATGTGAAAATATAACATGTACTTATATGATCATCTATGTTACAATATATATGTATAAATAGCTTATTAATAATTTTCATTATTTTGCGTATTACATAATTATCATTATATAATATCAGACCTCTTGATGCACCAAGATTTTGATTTAATCTTTAAACCGTGTGTTCATTCATTAACTTCATTATATTGCTATTCCCTATTGCTCATAATTAACAAATGAGCATTATGCAAGTGCTTTTATGCACAGCGATCAAAAAAAATCATTTAAGAACTGCCATTGGCTTTGGCGACTTCATACATCGCATCCGAGTTTTAGTTCTTGCAACACAGTGTGTGTCTTAATAATAACATCATAAGTGCTTATGTACATGTGAATTATTCACCTTTACATGTTTCACCCTGTACAATTCAAAATTTTCAATGTAAAGTTAATAAAAAGATTCCAAAACGTTATGTACAAATTTCCAGGATTACTCCGAATTATAAGAATTTCTGGAACAACCTGTATTAGAACGAGGATATTGATATTAAATTTACAAAATTTTATCGCATTACAAAAATTATTCTTAATATCAAGATAATTAAGGCCTTAATCAATGACCTCAAAATAAAATTTAACCTCTATGAAATAATTATCTAGTACATATGAAATCCTTATATGCAAAACATATCGAATATCTTTTTCTAAAACTTGGTCTTAAATAATCTGTAAATAATCCATTTGGTATGTAAAATACATAGTGGACAGCCTTATTTCGGAGTTTCATGAAGCACCTTTAAGAAATTGTGCAAGCGCTCTGCGGCGATGTGTCCTCCGTGACGTTGAGATTATTATTATAACTTCCATGAAATACTGACTCCTCGACGGTCAAGAGTGATTCGTGCGAGCGTTCTTCTTCGAGCGGAGCTGTATTGGAAGCATGACTGATCGAAGAGTGTCTCGAACGGGAGAGAGTACCGCGCTGGTTACTGCTAGCAGATGGAGCCGGACTTGGGGAAGGACTTTCTGGTATTTGTTCTTGTTCTTGTTGTTGCTTGATTATTATCAGTCGATTCAACAATAATATCTGATTTTGGATGTTTGACATAAAAGGACGGTATCCTAAACTGAAATCAGAATATTTAAAAATCAAAATCAATATTTATAATTAAATTGTAAAAATTGTAATAAATTTAACAGTAAGATTAAATAAATATCGCAATTAAAATTTATAAGTCACTTATTTAAATGAAAAAATATCTTTGCAAAAAATAAATAAACTTCGAGCTTATTAAAGCAAATAGTTAGTTTTAATTTTCAACATTAAAAAAAAATTGTAATATACACACATTGTGAAGACACATAATTGTAATAATATACACATACCATTCCGAATGAGACCATTTGGTTAAAGTAAGCAATCCATCTCTTAGATTAATTATAGAATCGAAAGTTTGCATTGGTGCATGTGCCGTTCTGATAGTTCTAGCCATGGCTGCTGCATCTCGAAGGACGGTAGCTACAACCGCAGCCCATCCTAAACAACTGCCTTCAAGAAACAACTGTAATAAATACCTGTAAAAATAAAGTCAATAAAGATATATAAGACATAAAATAATAATTTTTTAATAACAATAAATTAAACAAGACAGTTTAACTTAAAATAAATCAAATAAGTAGAGCAATCAAATAAAAGAGCACAAATGAGAGGATAATTGTAGTTTTTAATGTTAAAAAATATTCGTACCTGAGCTGTACTTCCGCTCGGCCAATTGGTGCGGAAGTCGAGGCTGGATTGATTTCTGTAGGTCCTACTGACTCCGGTGAAACCCAGCACACAGAGCCAACCATAGATTCTGCATCGTCTCTCCAAATAGTACTAGTATCACTAAGAACACTATTGGCATCTGAAATTATAAATCAAATGCAAAAAATTATTAGTATACAACAATCTTCCGTTATTTACAAGAATATCTTCTTAAAAAAAAAAATTTTGTATGAACAGAAATTTGAAGTATTTCAAATAAAGAATATTACGTACCATTTATCAGATTCGGCGTTAATTTGGCTTCCGCAGTTGGAAATTGCGTTTCTAAGCTAGCGACGGGTGAGACCAACGTTGTATATGGTGGTCTACCACTTGGAAGACTAGTATATCCACTGTCAGGTACGTCGACGATCAAATTCGGGGACAAGGTTTCATCATCGGATATTATGGAGTGTAAAGAAGTGAGGCTAGATCTCCGAAATTTCTGCAGTGTTGGCAATGAAAGCATCGGGTATGGAAATGCAAAGTCTTCATGGACTGCTTTTAATGTGCCTACATAATCATCGATTCTTGCTGCTCTATCACGTTCTCGAGCAAACCACGTCACTAAATGAAAGTCAAGTCGTGCCGCGAATCTACCCAAATCGATCAAACGGCGAGCTGACAGTAGCCGTCGGGCATGACGTTGCAAGATCACATCAATAAAGAACTCTTCTGCCGATCCTTCCCTAGAAAATTATAAATTTGATTATAGTTCAACAATAAAAGAAAATATTTCAACAAAAGAAATAGTAATTTATACAAAATTTATACAAAATTTATACAAAAATTAAATTTTATAAATGTCTCAAATTAAATATTCATATAACTTTATATACTATTATTACTTTGAAAAAAAAAAGAACTTACAAAAAAAAAAGAAATATGAGATACTCACTTATTTTCAGTTTTCTCGCTAGATTTTGCTGTTGGAACTGATTTCTTTCGTCTCATAACAACGTTACGAGTTTTCTCTAGCATAGAAGATGGCGCGACGTCTTTCTCGGATTGCACTTTAGGCGTAACTGTGGTACTATAACTCCGGCTTCTCGAAACTTGCATAGTACCCAAGACTAAAGCCAGATCATCCTCATGCGGAGAAAGAGGAGGTGTCTGGGGAGGACCTACTAGTTTTGCACTACCACTCCACGATGTACGTGGTGATTCCACGTCATTTGGATCTGAATTTATATAAAAAAATATAACGTTAATTTTTAGAAAATGAAAAGTTACTGATTTTTTAAAATTAACTCGTTATTTAAAAAGTTAACATTACTCAAAATGATCTGAGTTAATCATATTTATAAAAATTTATAAGATTATTTACCGATTGCTCTAAGGAATCTCACAAGATCCCTCGATAATTCCCATCTGCCTTGTTCTAGTGCAGCATCTAACAATAATGTAGCGTGTTGCCTACTGACGGAGGATGGCTCTAAATTTTGTAGAATAATTAAATAACTTGCGGCGGTATCGAGCTGCTGACGTTGTAAACAATCTTGCAGTAGCTTCTTCGGTGGACCGGCTACGGAGAACAGATACGGCCAAAGTGCAATTTCGGTCTTGCGAGCGCATTGCACGACGGCTCTGGCCCAAACACCGGGAAATTCGCGGATGAATTCCACGACGGACGGTAACTGAGCATCTGGAATAGGATCCTTGCTCGTCGCTTCCTCCTCGAGGACCTCGTGAAGCAACAATTCCAACGAATGCGGGAAATATGGCAACGCGGAGCACGAACGTGCTATTTCCCACGCATGATAGCCCAAGTTCCGATGTATCAATTGACGTAGAATCTGATGTAAATACACTTGACTCTGAAATATAAAGCCATTATACATTGAAGTAACTAAGAGATAAAAATGAATTTTTTTTATTTTATATTAAAAGAAAATTAAATTAATACCGTAAGCTCCAATAAATTGAAGGGCAGTGAAAAAGGCGAATTAGTGTCCGATGTGAACAACACAGTATCATTTTCGGCCCCCAGTAGAATCGCGTCTTCGAAGAGTATCGCCAATGGGTAAATGCGCAAGTGAAATGGTAGCATTATTCGCTTGCTCATAAAAGCATGCGCTTTCTCCTGATGATTACGGAATAGAGGCAACCAAACTCGCATGCCGTGAGCCCCACAGAACAGCCACAAAGCCTCGGTTAAATGCGGCTTATCCCTTCTTGAACGTGATGGAACCCAAACATTCTCAACGTAGGACGCTAATACTGTTGGTGCACCGCATGTGAAGAGAGTTTCCGAATTGTCGGTAGAATGTTCACGTTGAACCATGAGAAGACGTCCGGAGACATTTAACAAGAGACTCTCAGGATGAGGATGACTGCCAGCAGTCTCCGCGCGAATCGAAGTCAAAGTGGCGCTAACTACGCAAGCAGGATGTACGCATAGTCCACTAATATCCACTGTTTGTATCCTCGTTAACTCGATACCGGCTTCTAAAATAATAGCACGACCATTTCATTGAATGAAGATTGATCGAAATTTTTTAAAATCAATTTTAAATGAAGCAACCTTATACTTACCCACGCCATTTTGCAGCACCATATCATAGATAATAATTTGAGCATTGGCACAGAAGGTTAAAAGTCTATCTTTCGTCGTATTCAGTAACAGCACCTGTGAGGGCATTCTGACACTTTTGACATAATTATTATCAAGTCGAGTATCGCGTGGGTAAATTCTAATCTCGTCTTTATCGTCTAATATAGAATAACTGCTAGCTATAAGATATCCTTTATGCCATAGCAATCCTCCAGTTACTATAAAGTCCCGCTCTTGACTCTCATTACCGAATAACTTCCATTTTCTTGAAGGTAAGGAATAATGTGCTAATCCTGTTCGACCGGCCACTGCAAGGCTCAAACCTTCGCTGTCTATTGCAGTATACTATAAACATATATGTGAATTAACACATGGTAATAAAAAAAGTTAAAATTTTTTTCATTAATGTTATGTATTATAGTTAACAAAATTATTTATAAATACTACATGATTACTACTACATATCATATAAAATAAAATTAAATAATATGAAAATTGTTGGTTTACAATATGTTTTCTTAAAATATACTAATATTGTTATATTATACTTATAAATATTATATTTACCCGAATTGGCCAATTGGAACCGCTGTATGCAGTCGGAATAGGCACAACAAGCCATTGTTTGCAGCCGGCAAGTGTCTGAAGCATACTGTCGTTGGGCATTTCGGCAGCAAGATGAAAACCCGAAGCAGTCGAAGATAATCCGGCTCCTAAATTTAAATATAGTCTATCCTCGCCTTGAAGATATAGATGTCCGTGATGGCCCATGCACGGATTGATAGTCAGAGGGCTTTTAGCGAAATCTAATTGAATAAGAGAGCGATTTAAATTGGTGGTTTTATTGCCATTTTCGTTGGTCACTAAAGATCCTGGAGATTCTCGCAGCATCCATAACTGATAGCCCTCCGCAGACCATTCCATCGTATGAATATGTAGAGGATTATCATGTGTCAGCTCTACACGTAGACCGTAGTCCCATTTCAAGCTACAGAGCAACAGAGCACCAAAGGTACTCCACAGTGCTAAACCGCCACCTTCCCAAGCGAGAGCGATTGCACAACTATCAGGTGTCCATCTGAGACACTTGACGCTACCCGGTCGACCTGGATAATCTTTGGAAGATAGACTCAAGGTATGCGACATCTCTAAACCACCAGTTGTCTCGTCTACATAATATACAACACCTTCGGAACTGCAAATTAAAATATTTGTAGTTAAAAGCTAACTAATTAGAGAGAATATTACAAATTCAAGAATAGCATTATGAAATTAACTTACTTTTGTTTACCAATGGCAATTAGTCGATATTTATGATTAACAGCAGCGCAAGTAGCATCGTCTACATCCTGAGCCCAGATTCCTTGTACTTGATTAGGATCAAATTTCAAAGATTGAGCAGTGAGAAATGCAGCTTTGCCATTATTCAACACGATAGCAAAGCCTCCAACGAGAGGTGAATATTCAATATCAGTAACATAAATGTTATTCTCTGTAAGTGGTACAGCCACTGTGGAAATTTGCTGATCAATACTGAATGGTATACGTCTCAAATCTAAAGAATAGTCGCGATTCATGGTACCGTCCCATTTATGACGTACCACGTGGCTAGTTTTGGTTGCTACCATAAGCTCATCTCGTATACAAACTAACGAACTGATCCCACCGTCAATCCAAGCCGACTTTTCCTACAAAATAAACAAGAGAAAATTAAATTACTGTAGTCAGTCCCGATGAATGATTTAATTAGTCTAATGATTTAATGATTAGTCTAATGATTTAATTAGTCTAATGATTTAATTAGTTACAAATAATTGATTTTTATTTTAAATTTTCACGTCACGCTCGATAATGAGGAATTATCACAAAACTTACGAAACTCAAGACGAGGGATGGAATGACTTCTTTGATAAATAATTCCGCACTATCCCGTTTTAAACTGGTAACTGGTGAATCTCGTTGTTCATAAAGTCCTCGACCTTCCGCACTGTTGTCTGTAAGTTTGTAAAATAACAGGTAGCTATCTGATGTTGCAATAACCAGCATACTCGAGTCTGGTCTCCATTGTACCAAAATGTTCTCACCATGTTGCCACAAAGAATTTGCAGATCGTCTGCTAAATACAATTGGTACACAAGGCTGCAATATATATAAATTGTATTTTAGAAATTATTAAATACAGAAACATCCAAGAAAATTACAAGAGAATGTATGCAGTTTAACATGTAATAGATTTAATCATACAAGATATGAAGTGAATATACAGGATGTTTTCCAAGAAACAGATGACATAGTATAACACAGTGAAACATTTTATCTTTGCATTATTATCTTTACATTTTTATCTTTACATTACAAACAAGGATGTTGTGCTTCACTGTACTCATCCATTTCTTGCCGAAAAATACAATCTTAATGAAATCTATGTATATACTATAATGTTTTGCTTATTAGATAGATTTTATTATGACTGTATTAGTATCCTGGGAGATTTTAATCCATGACTAAAACCTGTATAGTACAAATCATTTCAGCAATATTGCAGTAACATCGCAACGTTGCAGCAATATTGACGCAAGCTGTATTGTATGAAAGCAGATTCTTGGCCTAAATTACGTACCTTGCAGTACCAGATGACAAGAGAGTCCGCGGTGAGAACGGCGAACATAATTTTATCTCTGTTGCACACCACCGCGTTTATTTTGCCCTGCTCGCAGGTGTTGAGAACCCGCGGCCATCCTACGGGGAAAAACATGTTTTCCGCGAAAGAGCGTCCCGTCACTCATCACCAGATTTCCCTCATGTTTCGCCTACGTTTCTCCTCGATGCCGTAGATTTGACAACAGTTCCTAACCTCGACATAGCAAAACTCGGATCAGCTCGATGGCAAATGGCAATTGAAGCATGGCGACTCGAGTAGATCAAGTAGATACACGTTGCAACGTGATGCAACGTTATCGGCGGGCCGATCCCTTGCCGCGTTTCCTGTACCTTCCATCAGTATCTTCTCTCTCTTTATCGTTTCTCCCCGCCATCGCTCGGAGATCCGTATAATACTTTCTATAAATACTTCAGCACGTTAAATGGAGCTTTTGGATACTGGGTTTTATTATAATGATATTCAATATTCATGTATTATGACCGATTGTTGATGCTGGGTGCATTTGCAATCTCGTTCATTGTGATATAACGCGACTCAATTTTGTAACTCATGGTACAAGAGATATTTTGCGAAATGAAATTCTTGAAAGTGTAATAAATTTTGGGCTACGCCAAAATTTCTACTTGGTTACAGTTTCTTGGTTTTGTCAATCTTTGTATACAATTTAAAATCTTCATAATTATTTCTAAATTTTCCAAAATTAACAAATACACATCTAGTACATAGTAAAAAAATAAGAATAAAATGAGGCGATATCATTAAAACTCCAAGATCGTTTCTTTTGTTAATAATATTATTACATCAATAAAACATATCAATGCATGCTTATAATTAATGCAATTTTATATATTTGAATATTTATACATCGAGCATACATAGTTCAATTAAATGAAAAAGAAAAAATAGCGAAATCGATTTGGCGATTTTTTCGCATTTAACGAATTTTATTCTATCATTTAATACACATTAAATATATATGTAATCGCAATTTATTTAGAGATAGAATATAGTGGATAGTATCTAAATTTCAACAAACAGAAATTAATGTTGCAAATGTAAGTAGAAAATACATGTTGCTATTGAATATATTGCTAATTATTAATTGTTAACAACTTTGAATTATTTCTGCAGTGCTAAACTTCGCGTTTTTTTTTATGAAAACAGAATATTTAATGTTTTCGTAAGAATTGCAACAGAATATAAACTGATTAGTTTTGCAATAATTCCATTAATTTTTATTTGCATAAACCATGATTAAAAAAATCCACTTCTGTATTCTCTCTCAAGCTGCGAGTCTCATACGTACCATTAAATTGCGCTTACGTATATTTTATGCGTTTTCCGAGTCTTCATGGAATTTCTGATGTAGCATCCGAACAGGTTACAAAGGAAGACAAGGAGTCGGGTTTGCGTACTGGTGATAGTGAATCACCGACGTCTCGTTTCCGCAGCTTCTTTATTTTCGCTCTTACTCGTCATCGCTGGTATTTATATGTATGTACAGAAAACCGTTAACCAATGTTTGTAGAAAAATCGTGGGGGGGAGGAAGGGATAAAAGGTATCGAGTTATCGTAAAAGTCATCTTGCACTTCTTGTTAGACGTTAATTGATAAAAGGAATAATTCGTAGAAAAAGGTTTTCTTCCTTGAGGATATTTGGATTTATCTTACCTATAACTGAATGAAAAGATAATTAGAGGAAACAACAGATCTCATATATCTCAACGAAATCTATCTTTGTCAAGGTCTATTACCGTGTTGTTCTCTCTAGTCTTACGTTCTTGAATTAATATAATCTGAATGATTAATATAAAAAAGCTACCAAGACAAAATAATACGGACATCGCAACGATATATTATTTTTTATCTGATTAGATTGTATAGCTACCGTAGATGTGAGAGCGATAAAAATGAGGAATTATTTTGTTCAAAAGGATAATGAACTTGACAAGTTACTAATAAGTAACAACGTCAACGAAGAGTAATAATGACATATTTCTCCTCGAAATATCGGATATATACAGAATTTATTTCCGTATAGTAATTAGAAAATATAATTAAGCCGCGCTAAATTATGTTGATGTTCGTTATGAAGTAGTTGGTAGGTGTACGTTGTTTCGCGATAGCTCGCGCGAAGTTCGCTCTTCCTCCTTGCGGACTCCCACGAGACGAAAATATATATCATCGGCCAGAGATAAACATCCCGTATTCTTTCCTGCGAAACTCCTTACGATGAAAAAAATGACGGAGCCATTTCGACAAGCGAAATGTCCGCGCGCCGAGGAAACGCGGCAGCGCAATCTTGCATACACGAGGAGCCAATCTGCGCGATTGGATCATCGTTCTCTCATTTCCGATCGTAGCTCGCGATAAAGTCCTCACGAGGAACTCCGTTGTAGACAATGTTGCCAAGTTCGTCTCTCGCAAGTCATACAAAGGAGGATGAGTTACGGCTGATGTACGCCGTCGTTCGCCCGGTGGCATATTCGCACGGAAACTATCGGTGTATGCACGGAAACTATTACAATAGTTATTTCTTCTTCTGGGCTTTCTCAGCGGCCTTGGTGACTTTGCCCGCTTGATCTTTAAAGGTGACGGCCTTGATGACGCCAACAGCTACTGTCTGACGCATGTCACGAACAGCGAAACGTCCCAAAGGTGGGAACTCTTGGAAAGCCTCAACACACATGGGCTTGCTGGGTACCAGGACAACAATGGCGGCATCACCGGACTTAATGGCCTTCGGGTTTTCTTCGGTGGTTTTGCCAGTACGGCGATCGCACTTCTCCTTAATTTCAGCGAACTTGCAGGCGATGTGAGCAGTGTGGCAATCCAATACAGGTGTGTATCCGTTGCTGATTTGACCAGGATGATTGAGCACGATGACCTATGAAATAAATAATTATATTAATTATATGTTCAGAAATCATATCTTACAATGTTTTAAAGTTAATAGAATTTAATTTTAATATTTGAACACATTAAGACACTCAGACGTATTCGACCATCACTAGCAAACTTCTGGTGAAAACCGCGAATGAGATAATCAATTTTTCATCATAGTGTCAAAAAGACTAATAAAACGAGTGCAATTAAGTGTAATAAACTTACCTGTGCAGTGAAATCAGCAGCACCCTTGGGTGGGTTGTTCTTGGAATCTCCAGCGACGTATCCACGGCGCAATTCTTTAACAGACACGTTCTTGACGTTGAAACCAACGTTATCGCCGGGCACAGCCTCCTGCAGAGCTTCGTGATGCATTTCAACGGACTTAACTTCAGTCGTCAATCCAGCGGGTGCAAAGGTAACGACCATACCAGGTTTCAGTACACCAGTCTCAACACGACCGACGGGTACTGTTCCAATACCACCAATCTTGTACACGTCCTGCAATTACAAAAAAAAATTATTATTCTGCTTCAATAAAGTTAATCATGCATTCTATGTCTCAAAGAATCAGACGAATCTTGGCCATCAACGGATTAAAAATCCTATGGTGAAAACCGCGAATGAGATAATTAATTTTTCATCATAGTGTCAAAGACTAATAAAGCGAGTGCAATGAATGAAATATTACATAAGTATCACACCATGTAAATTATTCGCTAAAATTAAGAATTGCGTAATTAAAATATCAATGTTACCTGAAGGGGAAGACGAAGGGCCTTGTCAGTTGGCCTGGTAGGTGGCAGGATGGCATCCAAAGCTTCGATAAGACATTTACCTTCGGCTTTGCCTTCCTTACGCTCTACAGCCCATCCCTTAAACCAGGGCATCTTGACGGATACTTCCAACATATTGTCTCCGTGCCAGCCGGAGATTGGCACGAATGCAACAGCGGCTGGATTGTAACCGATCTTTTTGATGTAGGACGACACTTCCTTCTTAATTTCCTCGAATCGAGTCTCGGAATACGGGGGCTCGGTGGAATCCATTTTGTTAACTCCGACAATCAACTGCTTGACACCAAGGGTGAACGCGAGAAGAGCGTGCTCGCGAGTCTGCCCATTCTTTGAAATTCCAGCCTCGAATTCACCAGTACCAGCAGCGACGATCAATACGGCACAATCAGCCTGCGAGGTACCAGTGATCATGTTTTTGATAAAATCTCTGTGTCCAGGAGCATCGATAATCGTCACATAGTATTTAGAGGTTTCAAACTTCCACAAGGCAATGTCAATAGTAATACCACGCTCACGTTCGGCCTTAAGTTTGTCGAGTACCCAGGCATATTTGAAGGAACCTTTGCCCATCTAAAAAGTAATAACCTGATTAGATTCATTCTATCAGATCCTTTTAAGGATCCCTTTTCTTCTATTGTTATTTAGATGCGTTTTAACAAATCTCAATATTATTAATAAAAACTTTAGTTGCAATTTTGGGCTCGCGAGCATTCAATTATTCTTGTTTAACATTTGATAAACAAGGAAAAATGATTCTAAGAATATTGCGAGCGCCAAATAGAACGCAGCTATTGATGAAGACATTCAAATATTTTTGGTCGTCAACGGATTCAAAGATAATCCTCATGTGAAAACCGCGAACGAGAGAAAAATGTATCATTATTGTCACAAGTTCATTCTTACACAAAATGTGTTTTTCGATCAATGTACCATCATTTTCAAATCTATTGTTATACAAAACATATTTTTAAGATTATTCTATATTTGTGTAAAGATAGTCGTATTTATAAAAATTGATCAATCAGTTGAATATCTTTCTCATATTTGACTGTAATTAATCAATTCTTACAACTACATTTATGTAATTATAAAATGTTTTGTCTAAAAATTATTGAATATTACCTCCTGGGCTTCTTTCTCGAATTTCTCAATGGTACGCTTGTCGATACCACCACATTTGTAGATCAAGTGACCAGTAGTGGTCGACTTGCCGGAATCGACGTGTCCAATAACGACGATATTAATGTGAATCTTCTCCTTGCCCATTTTTGTAGTTTAGGAGAGTTCTTCTAGTACTCTGAAAACAAAAATACAGGAGTTAGAAAATATTGTTGGGTAAAATTCAGGCTTTCAATTGTATTATAATGGAACAAATGGGTTCTGACATTCTTGAGACTTGTCCCAATTTTTAAATAGTAGTAATTTGAAATAATTTAATGTTCAGAATTTTATTTCTTGATTATAAACTTGATAAATTCTAAAAATAATAAAAAAACTAAAAAATTTTTAAATAATAAGAAAACTTTAGTAGATCCAGTGAGCCCATATGTCCCTTTAGCATATCAAAAATGTGTTTTTGTTACGAGTTAATTCGCAACAATTTAATTCACGCATTGGAGACCATCCGATTATCTGTACCGAGTTAAATGATCATCGCAATATGGAATCGAACGACGTCTGGAGCGAGCGGAGCTCCGAGGAATTTCTGCGAATTCGCGCCTTGGAATTTCCCTCCGCCCCAATCTTGCGCCGATCTCGCGTTGCGCTAAATGGTGCAATCGCTTTTCCAGGCGCTTCTCGAGCGCGCGCGGGGCATTCGGGATGTCGCAGCGGTCTTTGTCCGCCGTCCACGTGGCCGAACGTGAATATTCGAGAATGGCAGACAGCCGCCATTTTGTAAGTGACGACGAGAAGGAGCGGCGCGCTGTTGCCACGATTGTCGTGACGCTCAGCATCGCGCACGATGCCACATTATTACGGATTCTCTTTTTTTTTCTTTCTTTCTTTCTCTCCTCGTGAAACTCTCCCGTATTCAGATAGACCGAGAAAGATTCGCGCTTCGCTAAAAGGTGAACGTGGCGGATCAGGTGGCCAAATATGTCCTCCTTCGCGGTCCATTCAGCCAGCCAGCACGCGGTGACTCGCCGAAGGCGCGTGGAAAATTACGGAGGCCCCTCCGAAGAGCCTCGGGATGCCAATTACAATCTGCGGTCCTTGCGCGTTAAAACGTGACGGAATCGCCGATATATTGCGGTTTTTGCAAAATCAACCGTTATCGTTTCGCGTAATCATTCTCGGCAATCGACGGGAGTCCAGATAACGCCCAGTTTTTTCCTCTGCGCGCCGATCACCTCGCAAGAATCGGTCAAACGAAAGTTCCTCTTCCCGTGTGATTCACCGACTTGACTTTCTGCGCGAAACGCAACGCGCGCGATTCTTATATGTGAACCCTTTATCTCTGAATTTTTAACTCTGTAACGGAAAACGGATATAGAATTTCGGTTTGCGACCCGGCTTTGGAGCCACGCCGTGCCGGCAATGTCCTCGTTATCTTCTCCCCCGTAGAATTGATTTCCAGTGCCATATAACCTGAAAAGACAGGTTGAAGGCATTTTTATCGCCACCCGGAAAAAAAAATCGATCTCCATCACATTCCAGAAGTCTAGATGCAAGGTCGTCGCGTTGCACACGGCCTCCGGGCGGACTCACGATTCTCGAGTGAGAGAAAGAGAGAGAGAGAGAGAGAGAGAGAGAGAAGGGAGAAGAGAAAGAGGAGAGCACCTTTAACCTCGCGTTTCCGGTTTTCCGACTCCACCGTTATCCGCACGCATCCTGCCACAAGCACCGCGATTTTTCGGACCGCGATTTTTCGAGCAGCACACGAGCGAGAATCGCGAGACTTCTATCGCGTGAAGAAAAAATCGTTTTCCCCAATGGAGAGAAACAACAGTGCTCGCGCATCGTCGTGAATTCCAGCGCTCTGACAAGCCGCACGGCCGCCATAGTGCATCCGGTCCGCTCCTCTCGCGATCTCGGACGCGCGTCCGCCGCCGGCTCGCGACCGGCGTTTTCCATCCCGTTTACCCGCTCGTCCGTGATCTTATCCTCGCGATCGACAACGATCCCTCCGCGAAATGACGCCCGCTCATCGTTGACACGCCGATACGTAGAGATACGGGAGATCCCGGCCGGCGGGAACAGATAGAAGGCACGGCTAAACCGGCCATGCGGCACTTTACCGTGACTCGGCGAGAATACCGTTCGGGCGGAATTTTCACGGACAGCCATAACGAAATCGCGAAACTATATGCACAGCACAACACGCGGCGGCCTCGACCGTCGTTTTATTCCATACCTGTTGTCCGATGTTGTATCCTCGGATGAGATTCGTCGGATAGTCTTACCGGCGTATGAACAACGAACAACTACTCACCTTCAGATGCCACGACAGAAAGAGATCGTGCTCGCATATGACATGCGCAGATGTGCATACGGCGTTTCGGGCGTAGCCTCGAGCCCAGGCGATGGTCGCGATGGTGACGCTGGCGCCGCGCCGTCGCTCGCAGCGCCGCGGGACGTTGTCTCGCGATGCATTTTATTACGACACAATGAATGCGAATTCATGGCGGGAGATTCACGGTTCACGTTTTTCTTACAATTTCTAATGCTTTGTTTCAATTTTCGATGGAAATCGGTGATTTCCCTTTCTCTGCCCGGAGACGATTTGTCGTCAAACGCGTCTGGATTCGAGACTATCGATCGAGCAGCGCGCATGCGCGCGCTCGCACGCACACACGTGGATGATGTCGGGACACCTCGTGTGTGCACGCGCGCTTCTAGGATAATACGTACGTGTGTGCGTGCGCGTAACGAAATAGAGAGAGAGAAAGAGAAGAAATAAAGGAGGAGAGAGACGGATGAGAGGATGCGTGCGAGGGAGTGAGACGACGCGTTGCAATCAGATATGCATTTATGCATCCATGCGCAACGTTTGATCGTGACTGTTGCGAACCCTGTTGCGTCGAAGCGAGGCAATTTTTAACAACAAGAGCTCTTCCTCGTGGTCCACGAGCGGAGTCTGGAGCATTCCGACTGTGGTGGAAATATAAAAGGTGTGCTTTTGCGCATTTTGAACAGAAGAGCGATATCTAGAAGTGCCATGGTGCCGCGGGTATTTGAAGTTAGCGCTATGTCATTATGTCATTATGACATTATGTTGAGTTTTATCCTTTGAAATTGAAAAAAAAATATAAATTTCTGCATCCTTTTTTTTTGAGAAATTATTTGTATATGTTTTTACTTGACAATTTATTCATATCCGCAATATGTCACTTCAAAGTTACTGCGATGTAAATGTTTAAATAGCCACATACGCAGAACGATACGAAATTCGTCTCGAAAATGAGCACACTTTTTATACTTCCATCATGATTCCGACATCATGGCTGATCGAAGAGCATATTGTGCTTTGACGTACTGCAGCATGCGATTCTAGAACATTCTTGCGTTGCATTTCACAACATTGAACATTACCCGTTGATTATCATTGCAAATTAAGAGTGACTTTGATCAAATTTCGATCAGCATAATCAAGCATTAAGTCAATTAGAAAAAAAATAGTTTTATTGAAGTATCTAAAAATTTATCTATATAAGATACAGAGCTGAAATTAATTTTGTAAATTATTAAAATAATTAAATAGAACACTTGTGTTGATTGCTAGAATATCAAAACTTTTTGCAGCATTGCTCATTATGCTTGAGCTTCCTACCTAATTATTTTGATACAACAAAATTATTTTCAGGTCCGTATCTAGTTAAATTTTTAGATACTTCGTCATTATTTTTTCCATGTAGAATTGTTTGGAGCAAAATTTCTAAACTACAAAACGTACTGAAAAAAATTTTACATGAAAATTACATGTTTATGATCAGAAAATTATTCAAATATGATTGGAAATTTACTGGAAATTATAAATTTTCAATCACATTTAAACATATGTAAAATTACATGAATTTTTTTCAGTGTATATTATAATTATCATATCATATTGAGTAAAATTTTATTCAGAAAAGACTTTTCGGAATGTAGCCTAACTACGTGAAATATATTCTGTTCCCAATCTAATCTTTCTTGCAGTGTACGTTTCCAGCAATTAATTATTTTATCCATGTTAATAAAACAGTATAGAGCCGGTATTTCATAATTGATTCTTATATTTAAGATTGTCTTAAAGTATCATAAGCCAATTACAAAACAGTAGTAGCTTAAGACATTACTTAAGATGCTAATACTGTTAAGATGGTTTTAAAATAAGAACGGACTATAAATACCGACCTTTGTGATCGGCTTATAATATTTTAGAACCGTACTTAAAATCTTAAATATAAGAATCAACTATGAATATACCAGGTATTGTTTAAGTATTGTTTGATAAGTTAATGAAATAGTTTAGGTGTTGCTTGATAAAGTTTCGGAGTTTGATCGGAGCCGTTCTCATGATAGTACGTGATAGTTTTGTTACCTTTTTTTTTGTATCTGGGCGATAAGATTCAATGGGACAGGTTTTCATGAATGGCTGAAGCTTCTCAATTTTTCACAATTTCCAGCAGGAATTCCTTCGTTTCTGCTAGTAAGTTTCCTTATTATTTTCCTCAAAAATATTGTTCGTTGATACAAAATTCTTTTAAGTTTTATTTCGTCCAAAGAAAAGAGAGACAAGAAGAATCTGTGACAGAATGCCGATTTTATACTGAGTTTTTGCATTGATCTCTTCAGTTGTTGAATCGGAAGATATGTTATTTTAGCTCACTCTACGAGATATCAACGTGATCGACAATTCGGTCATCGAGATAAATGGTGAAAGGTAAAAGAAAGAGATCGTGCTCTCGAGCGTTAACGGTTTTCGTTTTGTGCACGAAGCGAACCTATTTACTGTCTGACGACAATGACGTTCTTCTGCTACGGACTTTTGTTTGCAACGACTTGTATTCGAACTAGAAAAACTTAAATTTATAGCACTATTCATCTTGGATTCTCAGAAAATCTTTTTATATAACTTTTATCTCTAATTTTTTTCTTTTTTAAATTAATTTCCTGTGAATTAAGCATAATCTGTTTAAGTGCAGATTTAAATTAATTTGATTTCTTTCTAAGATTTAAGGGATCATAATTTCTTTTGTTCTTCCTGGCTACGCCTATGATTTGTATTAACAATACTTTTTATAAACTTATAATAGCTGGTATTACAATATATACAAGAACTTATCTATCTGTTTAACGAGAATGACATTCTTTTGAAACATCTTCGTGTTAATAAATTTTAGTATCTAATTTTAAAGCCATCTAGTAGACGAAATTTAGACTCGAGAAATCGAATAATTAATTTCCTCAAGAATTCTGTCCACATTGCGAAAATGAAGCAAATAAAATGATGAAATGGTTAATTGGAATGGAGAACTAATTAAAATTCAATTGTATCATCGACATCGTTAATTAAGGAACTTTAATTGCTACTGTTTTTAAATAATTTCGAGACCATTGATTAATTCTCTATAATATATTAATATAAATGATATATCATAAAATATAAATAATAGTTCAATATTGCATTGACTCTTCAAATCTTTCTTCGAAAACTTTTTTTTTTAATGTTCTTTTTTCTTTTACTGTCCAGACCATTAGTTAGTATTCTACAATCCATTCTCCTCCTCAATCCATCAATATTAATCACACACAATTAGTAATATTGTTAGTATTTGTTAATATTGACAGTATTATTAACTATGGATCACCTTAACATATTTGCGATTTTTGATTTTTTATTTATAGGACTGTGTGGTTTAAATATTATAATTTCAGTTATATACACGAGTACTGCAATTATTAAAGTGATCCTAATATCGATTATCAATAAACAATGGAATGTACTTCTGTGAGTCATAGAACGTATGTGTTACTGTTTTTATCTCAATGGTTTCCGCGAAAATTAATGATTCATCGTAAATTGGGAATGAATAGCATATATCCGTGCTTACGCAAGATGTATGTATGTATTTAGAACGTCATTTCTGCAATTTTTGCTAATGCTATCCTAAGCAAAAAAATTGTTAATTTACAAATTTACAAATTTACAAATTTTAATTTTGTTTATTATAATTTATTAATTTCTTTTTTATTTTATTTAGTATAAGTTTTCATTTTATGATTTATTTATTATTTTATTTTTAAACTATTAATTGT
>Ga0157364_1001681_pt1 | contig 19274 bp, 14 predicted proteins | sample AttsexASBM2_FD_111476 | JGI IMG/M metagenome (GOLD analysis project Ga0157364, IMG submission 111476) | Fungus gardens microbial communities from leaf cutter ant in Ribeirão Preto, State of São Paulo, Brazil - Atta sexdens ASBM2 | ecosystem: Host-associated > Fungi > Mycelium > Unclassified ...
ACGCTGGTACTCAAATTTAAGTTGGTTGCCCTGATAAATTTCTTCCAGCGCCACTGCTGCGCAGACCACCAGTTTAACATGTCGTTCGTAAAACTCATCGACTAACGCCAGAAAACGTCGCGCAGTGTCTTCGGTGCGTCCGGTCAGCACCGGCATATTAAAAAGAAGCACAGTATGAAACTGTTTGGAAAGCTCAATATAATCCAGTTGGCTACGCCCTTCGCCGCACAGCGTATGGAATTCCAAGGCCAATACCCCCTGATGTGCCTTAAGGGTCGGCATTGTACGGTGATTAACCTCAAGCACCGGCGCAGCCGCTGATCCATATTCCTGACCACTCAAATGGCTGAACATCAGGGTCATTTCCGTATTCGTCGCCTCAGTGATCGGCGTTTTCCACAGGTGGGCAGAGGCCAGGGTACGTAATCGGTAATCAATGCCGGCATCGACATTCATCACCTGGCAATGGCGTTTAATCTGTTCGATAGCAGGCAGGAAGCGTGCCCGCTGCAACCCGTTGCGGTAAAGTTCACTCGGCGGAATATTCGAGGTGGCGACCAGCGTAATTCCCCGGTCGAACAGTGCCTCCATTAGCGTACCCAGTAACATGGCATCGGTAATATCTGAGACAAAAAACTCATCGAAGCACAGCAGGTCAGTTTCTGCTTTAAAGCGATCAGCGATAATCAGCAAAGGGTCACTCTGCCCCTGTAGCTCGGTTAACTCCTGATGTACCCGCAACATAAAGCGGTGAAAATGTAAGCGAAGTTTACGCGAACTCGGAACAGACTGAAAAAAGAGATCCATAATCCACGTTTTTCCACGCCCGACTCCCCCCCACATATATAAACCTTCAATCGGCGGTGTCACCTGCGGCGATGGTTTTCTCATCAGCCCAGAAAGGTGACCAAATAGCCCTTTTTTCGCGGGGGGGGCACCCAGGGGTTTATTTTTAAGAGATTGATAAATAACATCAAGGCGAGTAACCGCTTCTTTTTGTACGTCATCTGGCTGAAATTCACCACGGCTTAAAGCTTGTTGGTATAAGGACAGAGGAGAAGTCATTTGGTATTTCTCTACATTTCAGAAAGACCCGTCAGGGACGATTGACGAAAAAAAAACCGTTATACAGTACGCCACCCGGATGCAGGATTCCACATCCTTCAGATTAACGGGTATAGTGAGTAGTATTGAAGTAGGTTATCTTCTTACGAACACGACAATTATTTTGCAGAAGAAAACCGTTGTACCCTGAATAACAACGGAAATTAGGGGGAGTTATTATGACCTGGGAATACGGACTTATCGGATTGGTGGTCGGCCTTATCATTGGTGCCGTCGCAATGCGCTTTGGGAACAAAAAACTGCGTGAACAACATACTGTTCAATATGAACTGGATAAATCGAAGTCCGAACTGGAAGATTACCGCAAAGAACTGACCAGCCATTTTGCCCGCAGCGCTGAACTGCTGGATAACATGGCGCAGGATTACCGCCAGCTGTATCAGCATATGGCGAAAGGCTCTAACAACCTGCTGCCAGACTTACCAGGTGAACAAAATCCGTTTGCTTGGCAAGAGACTGAAGCGGAAGCAGATAATGACCAATCACCGGTACAAATCCCAAGAGATTACTCTGAAGGGGCTTCAGGACTTCTGAGAAGCGGACCGGCCAGCCGTAAATAATCCAAGGCTACCGGGCGCGATGCCGCCCGGCTATCATCGCAACCGGCTATGGTTTCACCTCCAGACTTCATCCGTGGGAACACTTGCATATGAAAAAACTCTCGCCGCTTCTGTTAGCTCTCATGCTCGGCACCGGCCTTAATTTGCCGGTAGCTCCCCTAGCTCAGGCCAGTCTGCCGGTCAAAGTCGACGGGCAACCTTTGCCGTCCCTGGCACCCATGCTGTCGCAGGTTCTGCCTGCTGTCGTCAGCGTGCAGGTAAGTGGCATTCAGTCGACGCAGGATGATCAAAACATCCCCGGCCCTCTGAAAAAATTCTTTGACCAGCAACCCTCAGATAATTCACAGTCCCAGCCCTTCGAGGGACTGGGTTCTGGGGTCATTATTAATGCAGATAAAGGTTATATACTGACCAATCATCATGTGATTAACGGTGCGAATAAAATCACTGTTCAGCTCAACGATGGCCGGGAGTTTTCTGCCAAGGTGGTCGGTAGTGATACCCCTTCTGATATCGCCTTGTTACAGGTGAAAGACCCGAAAAATCTGACACAGATTAAAGTGGCTGATTCTGACCAGCTAAGGGTAGGTGATTTTGCAGTGGCTATCGGTAACCCCTTCGGGCTTGGACAAACCGCGACCTCGGGAATTATCTCGGCGCTGGGTCGTAATGACTTAAATATTGAAGGTATCGAAAACTTTATCCAGACGGATGCGGCGATTAACCGCGGTAACTCCGGCGGTGCGCTGGTCAACCTACGGGGAGAACTGGTTGGGGTCAATACCGCAATTCTGGCTTCCGGTGGTGGCAATATTGGTATTGGGTTCGCCATCCCCGCCAATATGGCAATCAGTGTGGCTGACCAGTTGATTAAGTTCGGCCAAGTGAAACATGGTCAGTTGGGCATTATGGGCACAGAGCTCACACCGGATATGGCCAAAGCCTTTAAGGTCAATGTCGACCACGGTGCCTTTGTCGCTCAAGTGTTACCCGGCTCTGCTGCGGCGAAAGCAGGCCTGAAAGCTGGGGATATTATTACTACCCTCGATGGTAAGGCTATCTCAGGATTTGCTGAGTTGCGCTATAAAGTCAGTATTCACTCGCCGGGTGACAAGATCACCCTGGGCCTGTTGCGTGATGGCAAGTCTCAGAATGTCGTGGTCACCCTTGACCAAAGCGGGGCCAGAGTTGCTTCTACCACAGAATTGACTCAGCCTGCGTTACGCGGTGCAGAATTCAGCGATGGAGAGACCGCCGATCATCAGAAAGGGGTCAAGGTTACTTCTGTCGATAAACAGAGCCCAGCAGAACAGTTTGGTCTGCATAGCGGCGATGTCATCATCAGTATCAACCGTCAACGGGTTGAGAACTTGCCGGATCTGAAAAAAGCACTCGACAGTAAACCCGATGTAGTCGCCCTTAACGTGATGCGCGGTAAAGAGAGTATCTACCTGTTAATGCAGTAAAAAAGAGCTGATAACGACCGATACTAGCGGTTAGCCGCGTCGGTCGTTATCATGTTATGCTTAGTCACCCTTTCTTTGTTTGAAACTTGGCATGCTCATCAAACTGTTACGTTCGGTAATTATTGGCCTGATAGTGGCTGTCGTCCTTCTGCTGGCAGTGCCCGGTTTTCACGCCGGTAACTTGCTGACGCAATTTTTTAGCCGTGATACCGACAACGCAGAAGCCCCTATTGTCAGTTTTAGCCAAGGCGTCAGGCGTGCCGCTCCGGCAGTAGTCAACGTCTATAACCGTAACACCCAGGCAAATAATACCCAAGGCATGACCACACTCGGCTCTGGGGTGATCATGAATGCCCGCGGTTATATCCTGACCAACAAACACGTTATCAACAATGCCGGTCAGATCATCGTCGCCCTGCAGGATGGTCGTTTTTATGAAGCCACATTGGTCGGCTCGGATGCCATGACAGATTTGGCTGTACTGAAAATATCGGCCAGTAATTTACCTGTCATCCCGATTAACCGTAAGCGTATCGCCCATATCGGTGACTTGGTAATGGCGATCGGTAACCCCTATAACTTGGGTCAGACAGTCACTCAGGGGATTATCAGTGCTACCGGCCGTGTCGGCCTCAGCTCCTCCGGAAGACAAAACTTTCTGCAGACCGATGCCTCGATTAACCAAGGAAACTCTGGTGGCGCGTTAATTAACTCTCAAGGTGAACTGGTGGGTATTAATACCCTCACCTTTGATAAAAGTAACGATGGAGAGACCCCGGAGGGGATTGGCTTTGCTATCCCGACTGCGCTGGCCACCAACATTATGGATAAGCTGATCCGTTATGGTCGGGTGATACGTGGATTTATCGGGATCACCGCCCGTGAGATCCCAGCGTTACATAATCAGGGTAACAGCCTCGATAAAATTCAGGGGTTGGTCGTCAGTCAGGTTGCGCCGAACGGACCGGCAGAACAGGCCGGCATTCAGCCTAATGATCTGCTGCTGAGTGTTAACGGTAAGCCCGCCGTGTCAGCACAGGAAACCATGGACCAAGTTGCGGAAATTCATCCAGGCTCAGTGATCCAGGTTCAGGTATTACGCAATGAGAAAACCCTCACCTTGCCGGTAACCATTGAGGAATTTCCGGAAAGTAATCAGTAATCGATAGCAGGCTCTGTGCCTGCTACTTTCCATTCCCGATACTCTGTTAACGCCAAAGCTGCCCCATGGAGCTCACTGCTGCATGGCCAGTGCTGAGATCAGGGAAGAATATCTGACGCTGCCTAGCTAGCAGCAAACACCTTTCATTCCCTACAAGCAATATAAAAACCTGTAATTAGCAGCGTATATAGTAATTTGGACTCTCTGATATTTCTTTGTTAGAATCCGCGCCTTATTTCTTCCGGCCGGCTATAACACCTCACGTATTGCATAAAAATTCACCTAGGTGCATAATAATGTAATTAAAGACCGGATCCTTAACTCAGAATGGTAGACTATGCGTATCCCCTCTAAACAAGAAGATTTAATCAGAGCTTTTAAGGCTCTGCTAAAAGAAGAAAAGTTTAGTTCTCAGGGCGAAATTGTTGTTGCTCTTCAGGATGAAGGCTTTAATAACATTAACCAGTCAAAAGTCTCCAGGATGCTGACCAAATTTGGCGCGGTGCGTACCCGCAACGCAAAAATGGAGATGGTCTACTGCTTACCAGCAGAGCTTGGCGTACCCACCACCACCAGCCCGCTAAAAAACTTGGTACTGGATATCGACTATAACGATGCCCTAGTGGTGATCCATACTAGTCCTGGTGCTGCACAGCTGATCGCCCGTCTACTGGACTCTCTGGGTAAGGCTGAAGGGATTTTAGGCACCATTGCCGGGGATGACACGATTTTTATCACTCCTTCCCGAGGTTTCACCGTCAAGAAACTCTACGACGCTATCTTGGTGCTATTCGAACAGGAATTGTAGCAGACTTCCCCGGACGGTCAGCGATACCGTTCGGGAAGTTTCCCCTCATCCCGCACAACCGATTATCCCATTGCTCAATACGTGAATAGCACAAAAAGTTAAAATGTAACATCACATTGTTTTATCTAACAAAAAAACCTGAATGATTAAACATTCATCATCTGTTAGTTAAATTTGTTCTAACAATAATGATGAAAACGATTGCCTTAAACTAAATTATTATTAGCAATATATTAATTTCTTACGTTATCAGTCCTATAATCCGTTCTGTGATTTAGATCACAAAACTTAACTGAAATTAACTAAGGAACCTATCGTGAGTATAAAAGCCGGCCTGGCAATGATCGCCGCATTATCCATCTTCTCTGTGACTGCAAATGCCGCACAATCTATCAGTAGTACACAGGCAACGGGTATGCAATCTATCGGTGTTGTCAGCGTCAGTGGTATTAATGGCTCCCCTTCTGATATTAATGATGAATTAAACGCTAAGGCCAACGCATTAGGGGCCCGTGCTTATCACGTTACCGAAGCCTATATAAACGGTAATTACCATGCAACTGCGGAAGTGTATAAATAACCTCACCACCCAAGTTTCAGAGAGTCGTCATCGCTAGAGAGAAAACGGACTGCCTGTACTGGGCATCAGAGATAATGACGACGGTCTAGGTTAAGCCTCAACCGCCGCTTATGTCATGATTTGCCCCCATAAAGGGGGCTTTTTATCGATAATCAAATAATGAGTGGGCGGGTGGGATTAAAGATCGATGATCGTGCTCTGATAGCGGGTCAAAATATCTTCTAGACGACGTACCGGTTCAGTCACAGACAACGGTACCGAATACTGATGAAGCTTCTCCTGATAAATATTGAGCTCTTTTAAGAGTCGCTGATAATAATATTGCCGCTTTTCATCATTGTGTGCCGAAATCACTCGATCACCGGTAAGACGAAGTTGTCGATGAAACTCTGACAATTCTTCATTGTGAGGAATATTGGCGCGGCGTAAACGCTGATGGCTAATGATTAACATCAGGGCTAGACGATATTTATTAATATCTCCTGGGAACAGCTTCAACAATAAAAATAGTTGCTGGTAGAGTGCTGGTAAATGGTTCTCACGCCGTCTTTCTGGATTAGTGGTTAATGCCGATACCGCTGCATACATCAGACGATTAAAGATTTTTCTGCCGGTACGAGCTTTGGATTTATCGCGGATCAGTAATATTACCATCATTGCCAGAAAACAGCCGATCACCTGACCTAGAGCACTATCGAGGAACGTATTGATCGCAAAACTCATTGGGTTGCTGAGGACAATAATATTGAGGGTTCCGACAAATGCACCGAGGGTGCCTATCTGTCGTCGCTGAATAAAAATACCTGCAATAAATGCCATCGCGCCCATGATCAGACAGAGTAAGAAAACGCTTTGCTGGGTTTCCGGCATCAGGAACATATAGTAGAGCGCACCCACTGGGATTGCGACCGTCATCCCGTACAAGAAATCTTTCGCCAACATAAGCGGATTGGGCATGCGCATCGCCAGCGCGGTGATCACCGCCAGCATAACCATACAGGCACTGCCTGCATTCCAGCCAGTATATAACCAAATAAGTGAACCCGTGGCGGTGGCGACAAAGGTGCGGATACCGTTGATCATCGCGGGGTGGGTTTCAGCAGAGCCAACCTGGACCACGACTTCACGCTGTAAGATCGCTTCTTCAATATGGCTGATACGGGCATTGGTCTGTAAGCCTTTCAGCAGCACTAGATATTCGCTGGCAGCCCCAGTCCAAGTACTGATGTTTTCCGGAGTTTGACCGTGACGGGTAATCGGGATCAGCCGTCGCAAGGCTTTTAGCTGCTTATACAATTCATCAAAGTTACTGACGTCCTGATTAATGACCTCAAAATAGGCATCTGGGATATAGGTTTTCTGTGAATTTTTGATCAAAAAAATCTCTACTGCCTGGGTGATCATGGTCAGCGACAAGGTATTGATCATTTTCATGCGGCGACGGGAGCGATGCCAGTGCAGGGATTCCATACGTAACTGTTGACGCATACTGCCCAAACCGCTGGTACGGCGTACTAAAGCAGCCCAACTTTTGTCCAGTTCGTCTTTATCGGCACCTCTTATACATTGCTGCAGCAACTGATACTGGCCGATCAACAGCGATTCCACTTCCTGATCGATCACTTTCTTAATCGATCGTGGGGAAAAAAGAATGTCGGCGATAATGACACAAACAATACCGATAATAATTTCGCTGCAACGTTCCACCGCGAAACGCGGCACCAGCCCGATTGAGTCAGTGGCACTGACACTGACAACGATGATTAATGCAGTATAGCCAGCTAACCCTAATGCATAGGCATTTTCAGCTCGGATCAGAGAAGAGAGCCAGACACAGATACCCGCCCATGCGCAGCACAACATCAACATCAGCAGCGGAGCGCGCACGGTGAAGATCATAATGATCAGTACCGCGATACAGCCAAGGAAGGTCCCGATAACTCGCAATATCCCGCGATGACGAAGGGCTCCGGAATAGGGATCTCCGCCAGTGGCAAAGGCCTGCCCTCCGGCAACAATCGCAGCCGTCATCACCGCCCAACGTGGGGTCTCCAGATTACAGTAGAACCCCAGTAGCATAGCCAGCAAGACGGCAAACGTCAGCTTAACTGGGAAGCGCAAGAATTGGATCACGCCCCCCACAATCAACCAAACTCGCGCATTCGGTTGAGAAAGTCAGAGATCGGGTTTGGTTTTTGCTGCGGACGATCTTTATCCCCAGTAACAACCACTGTCGCCGTGGTACCCGCCGGATAATGGTTCCCCGGTTGCTGGTCGAGGTGAATACGCACTGGAACACGTTGTGCCAAACGCACCCACTCCAGGTTCGAATCCACGGTTGCCATACCTTTCGAATCGACGCTGCTGCTGCTATTGGTCACGCCGGCGGCGATGCTGTCAACAGACCCTCTAAGCTCCGTGTTACTGCCGAGCGGTGTGATTTCGGCACGATCACCAGGTCTGACCCCGTGTAACTTAGTTTCTTCCATATAGGCCAGTACATAGAACGTCTGAGCTTTTACCAGCGCCACTGCCACAGAGCCACGATTAATAAATTCTCCACCATAGACGTTAAGGTTAGTCACCCATCCGTCTGCTGGGGCTTTAACGTCGGTACGGTTCAGGTCAATCTGCGCCAAGTCGCGGGCAGCAGTCGCCTGTGCCAGTTGTTGCTCACTGGTCTGGAGGGTGTTGTTTGCCTGTTCTACAGCCTCTTTGGAAAGTGCAACGCTGCCTAACTGATTACGGCGAGCAGCTTCACGACGTTTTTCGTTCACCACAGACTGATAATAATCGACATTAGCCTGAGCTTCATTCAAAGCTTCCTGGAAGCGGGGACGATCGATTTCGAAGAGCGTTTGTCCCTGTTTAACGAATTGGTTGTCGTACACCTTCACATCGGTGATAAGACCAGTGACATCCGGCGAGATAGCCACGACATCAGCGGCAAATTTTGCATCGCGGGTCCATGGAGACTCGGTGTAATAGACCCAAGCGCGGAATATAATCATGACAGCAATGACGACCAAGATCAGGGTGATCGCATAGCGGGAGACTTTTTTTATTAGCGTTTTCACTGAAACCTCAGACCATTAAACTGGAAACAAGATAAAAGACACAGCAATACAGAGCAGTGTTAAAAAGTGACGGGTGCCAGACCAAGTCGTAGATGCCGGTGGGCGTCAGTATTCTTTTCACTATCCAGAACAGCAACAGTGACAATATTAGTTCAACAAAAACGGGCGGGAACGAGAGCCCGAAAATAACCAGTACCGGATGAACACTCATTAAAAATCCTTTGGAATCAAAGCCCTGTACTTACAGCAAGGATGCCGAATAACAACAGAAGCCATCAACATCAGGATGAACGTCACCTGATGGCGGGTGAATCACACAGCCAGTGCCTGCAAAAGTGATGAGTATATATTTTCAGACTTGTTTGCCGCACATAAATTATCGACGCGATGGCACTATAGTAACGTGTCTGATAGTTAGTTTTCTACAAAATGTGACACAAATCACTTTTAAGCAGGAGTTAATAATGGAACGATTAAAAGGTATGTCGGTATTTGCCCGAGTCGTGGATCTGGGTTCTTTTACCGCCGCCGCCCGCCAGCTACACCTCAGTGTCTCATCAGTCAGTCAGACCATCGCGAAACTGGAGGATGAGTTGCAGATCAAGCTGCTGAACCGCAGTACCCGTAGCCTTGGACTGACGGAAGCTGGCCGGATCTACTATCAGGGCTGCCGCAGAATGCTCAGCGAAGCGGCTCAGGTCCACGAACAACTCTACGCATTTAACCACACACCGATTGGCACAGTGCGTATCGGCAGTACCACTACCTTGGCACAAAATATACTGGCTCCGATGACTGCACGGCTGTTAAAGGATTATCCGGGGATGAGTGTCAACCTGATCACCGGCAACCCTCCTCCGGACCTGATTGCTCACGGACTGGATCTGGTGATCCGCTCCGGTAACTTGGAGAATTCGGCGCTCTTTTCGCGACAACTGGGCAGTATGCCGATGGTGCTCTGCGCTTCGACACATTTCTCTGGGTGGAGCGACTTACCCGCACGGCCAGACGATCTGCCGCAGGATGTCTGGTTGGAATACAGCGTCTACCCTTACAACGAGTTCGGACTCAGCGCCCCTGATGGTCAGACCATCTCTCTGGCCCCCAAAGGACGATTGTCCACCAATGACCCTCTTACCCTGATTGGCTGGTTGAAAGCGGGGTCGGGAATTGCCTATATGCCACTGATGTGGGTACTGGATGAGATTAACCGCGGAGAGATAGAGATCCTCTATCCGAACTATTTGACCCAACCAAGGCCGGTGTATGCACTGTATACCGAGAGGAAAAATTTGCCCCTCAAGGTGCAGGTCTGTATTGATTATCTGACAGATTATTTCAGCGAAATGGCTACCCGCTATCAGGAATACAGCGGGCGGAAATAGAACGCACAGCCTGCAGGCTGTGCGGAGCAGAGTAAACGATCAGGCGGTTCCGCCGACCGTCAGTTTGTCCAGTTTGAGTGTCGGCTGACCGACCCCAACCGGAACACTCTGGCCATCTTTACCACAGACGCCCACTCCTTTGTCCAATGCCAGGTCATTACCCACCATCGAAATCTGCTGCATGGCTTCGATACCGGAACCGATCAGAGTTGCCCCCTTCACCGGTTTGGTAATTTTCCCTTTCTCGATCAAAGAAGCTTCTGACGTCGAGAACACAAATTTACCGGAAGTGATATCCACCTGGCCGCCACCAAAATTTGGCGCATACAGCCCGTAGTCGACACTTTCGATGATTTCCTGCGGCGTCGATTTCCCGCCCAGCATATAGGTATTGGTCATGCGTGGCATCGGCAGGTTGGCATAGGATTCGCGACGACCGTTTCCGGTCGGCGCCACGCCCATCAACCGTGCATTCAGCTTATCCTGCAGATAGCCTTTTAAAATACCATTTTCTATCAATACGTTATATTGTCCCGGCACCCCTTCGTCATCGATAGCCAATGAACCGCGCAGTCCCTCAAGGGTTCCATCGTCCACTACCGTACAAAGCTCAGAAGCTACCGGCTTACCCATCTGACCGCTGAACATAGAGGTACCGCGACGGTTAAAGTCACCTTCCAGGCCGTGACCCACCGCTTCGTGTAATAATACACCCGGCCAGCCAGCGCCCAGTACCACTGGCAGGGTGCCTGCCGGTGCCGCAACGGCAGACAGATTGACCAGTGCCATACGAACCGCCTCTTTCGCCCACGCATCGGCTCGGACTTCACCGTGCTCATCTGCTAAGAAAAACTCGTAACCAAAACGGCCACCGCCGCCACTGGCCCCGCGTTCACGTTTACCCTGATCTTCTACTAACACACTAACAGAGAGTCTGACCAGCGGGCGGATGTCTGCCGCGAGCGTTCCGTCGGTGGCCGCCACCAGTACCTGTTCATAGACTCCACTCAGGCTGGCGCTGACTTCCTGGACTCGGGCGTCTTCGGCTCGAGCCACTTTATCAACACGGTGGAGCAGCGCGATTTTATCTTCGCGGTTCAGGCTATCCAACGGGTTTACGGCTGCATACAGAGGATGATGCTGTACCCCTGCTAAGGTTCTAGCCTTACCATCACCCTGTTCACGGACAATACTGCGTGCCGCTTCAGCACTCTGGTGTAGAGCATTAAGAGTGATCTGGTCCGCATAGGCAAATCCAGTTTTTTCGCCACTGATGGCACGGATGCCTACACCCTGATCAATATTCCAAGAGCCTTCTTTGATGATGCTGTCTTCCAGTCCCCAGGATTCGTGGTAGCTCGACTGGAAATAGAGGTCACCGTAATCCAGGCGGCGTTCTGAAAGCTGGCCTAACAGAGCAGACAGGTCCTGCTGTTTAATATTATTAGCAGCTAGTAACTGCTCACTTACCAGATTCAGTGTCATGGGTTCTCACTCGTGTTATCGCGTTTGGTTATAGCCTGCGGTAATTCTGTATTGGCGTCAAATCAGGGATCAGCTGCCGCGTCGTGTCTGACGTAAAACTTCTTTAATTTCTGGCGTATCCAATGTCCCGCCGATATGGTAGCGCAGTAGAGCGATCTTACTCCACAACGGTCCGAGCGCTTTACTCGCCGCATACACTGCCACGCCAACCACCGGGTTGATCACAAAAGCGGTGGCAACCCCCACAGAAGCAGAAAGTTCCGGCGTAATGGCGGCATCGAAGTCCAGGGTCCTTTGCACCAGATCGGCCTTACCGCTCAGGGCGATATCTGCTTCTAGACCATCCATCACTGAATTATCGGTGCGTAGTACCCCGTTTTCAATCCAGGCAGTCCCTTTCACAGAATCAAAATAGAATCCTTTACTGTTAAAGCTGTCGCTGAAATCAAACCGCAATTTGCGCAGCAACGCATCAATACTGACCAGACGCAGGATCCGCCCTGCAGCGCCAGTGTCCACATCGGTAACTACCCCTTTACCGGCATTGAAGCTAAGTAAGCCACTGAGTGTTGGCAGGTCTGGCTGCCAAGGCTGATTGTGCCAGTGAAGATCATAGTTCAGCGTCACCGGTGCTTCCGCCAACGGTGAACTGACCCCGAACCATTGAGTGGTTTGACTGATATTATCGCTGTGAATTTCCCCTTTAAGGGCGGTACGTGCGTGGTCTCCCAGCTGTTCCCATTCACCCTGTGCGGTCAAACGGGTTTGTCCGGCCTGGACAAGACCATTAGTAAGCACTAACTTATTTCCGGTCGGCGTCAGACGGCCTGCGATCTTGCCGAAGTTCTGTCCGGCCAGCCAGCACTGACGGCACGCAAACCCTAAGGCTGGCCAGCCGCTGAAATTCACGACAGTTGGCATCTGCTGTGCGGGATGACTGCTTTTGCCTCCCCACTGCGGATTATAATAAAGATAATCAAGGGCCAATTGCCACGGTTGGCGCGGCTTGATCTGTAGACTGCCGCGGATTTCTTTACCTTGTGCCGTAATGCGTGATTCTCCTGACAACAACTGGGACAGTATCACGGTTAGATCATTCCAGCGTTGCCCCGCCAGCGTCAATGCTGGAGTATGCAGGCGAATATTGCCTGGTAGGCTAAAATGGCTGCTGTTCTGCCGTAGGGCATTGCCCTCACTTTTTGGGCCACTGAACAGGCTGAGCCACTCTTCCCCTTGCAACGCCGGTAGATTGAGGACCATCGAATCTTCAGCCGGTAGTGCCGGAATGCTGTGGGTCTGGCTTTGCCATTGTCCGCGGTCAAGACGCAGTTGAGGGGATAACAGCCAGCGGCTGCTGAAAGCCTGATCGCCACCGGCATGACCGGTCAGCATGAAATGCTGCAAATCACCTTTTACGCTAACATCAAACGGAAATGCCGTCCCTGCAACTTTAGCCAATGGTGAAGGTAAGCGACTACTTACTTCCTTGGCATCACCGTTGACGGTAACCTGATAACTGGCTTCACCGTGGTATGGCAGGGTGATCGCCACTTTGCCCTGCCAGGGTAGCAGGCCGCCAAGATGTGAACGCAAAGACGCAGGTAGCTGCGTAACTGCCGCCGCTGACCAATTACCTTCCAGGCCGACATCCACAGCGAAATCATCAGACTGCTCACGGGTCGTAAAATTAAGACTCACCGGCTGACCAAACCACTTCCCCACCAAGGTATCACTGTCGAGATCCCCGTTTTTGTAGCGGAAGTTTCCGCTCAGACCGGTTAGGGTGGTTTTCAGGGGGCGGATATATAAGCTGTTATTGTTCATCGCCACATTGCCGGTCGCTGTCACCTGCTTACCGTTGAGTGGAATATCCAAATTCAGGTGCCCGCCTACTTGCCCTTTAATCTGAACTTCATCCAGCGCAGCTCCCAGTGATTTTGCCAGCGGGGTCTGCTGGAAGTAGTGACCAATATCACTGCCAGTACCCCTGACATCTCCATTGATAAACAGTTTTTCCTGACGATAATCGGGTATATCTGCGGTCAGTGTGGTGGCCTGAGCGTTACCCAGCGCCACCTTCTGTGCTTTCATCCACAAACCGTCATTCACGAAGTTCAGATCGATATCGAGGTTTTTCAGGGGGGGCCAGTCCGGCTGAAACGCATAAGTCGCGTTACGTAACGGGACACTGACTTGGAACATTCCGTCATGCTGGCGGAATGGGAAACGGTGAGGATCACCGGCAAAGAGTAAAGTGGCATTACGGGTCGTTCCCCCTTTTACCGCCCCACTCAGATAATCGGTCAATTCTTTACCCATCAAATTATGCGGGAAATAACGCCACGCATCACCTGCATCAGAGACATTAATACCCGCCAAAATATCAAGGCGAGGTTCCCCCTTCTGTGGCTGCTGATAACGAAACTCACCGGTGGCGGCGACCGAGCGAGCCTCAGCACTAATGTGGTCACCGGTGAGCAACAGATTTCCATCTCGGATATCCCAACCGACATTAGCGCTGACAGCACTGACTTGAAGTGGTGCTTGGAACCAGTCACCCATAGTCACAGACTGCGCGCCAACACTGACAGAAACTTGGCCTTGATCCAGACGTCCGCTGCCATTCCCGCTAACGGCGCTGATCGCCGGTAACTGCCGGTCAGATTGCCACCTGAAATCAGACCAGCTCGTTTGGAAGCGGCTCTGCTGTGGATGCTGCAAATCGTAATCCACTGCCAAAGCGTCCACTTTTCCCCGCGGCTGAAGCTGTTGCCATTGGGTGGCGAGGTCTGGTGAAAGCGGTGCCAGTAGAGGAATTAATGGATCAAGTCGAGCCAGATCCAACTGGCTTGCCCGCAGACGAATATCGGAATTAGGGGCCAGTTGCAGTGGGTCAGTCACCTGCGGCTGCCAGTACACCGCAAAGTATCCCGGTGCCCAGGGGACATTGTCAGTGGAAACCGCTGACAATGGGAATGAAAGCGCCCAGCCTTTTCCGGATTTTTCCAGATGAGCCGTCAGTTTATTCAGTTGTAGCTGATGTGATTGCTGTCCTTGCTGCCATTCAGCGCCCCCCTTCGACAGCATCAGATCACCACTGTCGAGGCTGCCGTTTTTCAGGTTCACCCAGGCCGTCAGGCTGACAGAGGCACTTTTCAGTGAGGTATTATCTTTAATCCAGCGCCCCAGCCAAGGCCGAGCATCGATATCTGCTGCCTGTAACCAGATACGACCATTATCGATAGCCCCCTGACGATCATTCAAATCTAATCGGACTTGCGCGGCACCGTGCTGCCCGGTAAGGCTACTGAGGCTAACTTCACCTTCTGCCTGGTGGCGACTGCCCTCGTTAAACCATGTCAGCTGTGGCACCGTGAACTGGATTTGCTGGCCGGAGGGCGACGGAAAACGGATACTGCTATCACGTAAGATAAAATGATCAAAACGGCGCAGAAACAGGTTTTCTAATTGCTGGGTCCCCAGTGAACGGTGATCCTCCTTGGAGGAAGAGGGTAAAGTAGGAATATTGAGATGCAGTTGCCAGAAGGTCAAATCACGGAACTGCAGTTGGGCATGTAACAGCGACTGCCAAACATCCAATGCCAGACGCACATGGCCGATGTCCAATAAGGTACCGTCGCTAAGGGTCGATGTCAGGCCACGTACTTCGATAGCCGGACCAAAATTTTCCCAACGACCGCGCAACTGGTCAGCCTGGATCTGTGCACCAGTCAGTGAAGACACCACCGACAGAACTTCACTGCGGTAGGCGTTCATATGTGGCATCAGGAGACGTAATCCACTGATCAGCAAGGCGATGATGACGATAATCGTAGCGGCGATCAGCGATAATATCCTGGTCAAACGCCTCACAGACTTCTCCTTGATAACTGAATAACACTGATGACGGAGAACACAGGAAACAGGAGGGCCGCCATCAGCTTTCCATCTTTGATAGAGTATAGGTCAATTCCGGCCCGTCATCCTTGTGGTTCACCCGGGTCCGGCGTATCACGCATTAGGGGTTACATCATGACGACGTCAAACTGTTCCTGAGTATAAAGGGGCTCAGCTTGAATTTTGACCTGTTTGCCGATAAAGAGTTCCAGTTCCGCCAACGCATGAGATTCTTCACCTTTCAGGGCTTCAGCCACTGCTGGCGAGGTATACACCAAGAAGCTATCAGTATCATACGCGTAATGCACTCTGACTATTTCACGCATGATCTCATAACAGACAGTTTCCACCGTTTTGACTGCCCCACGGCCCTGGCAAGCAGGACAGCCACCGCACAGCACATGCTCCAGACTCTCGCGGGTGCGTTTTCGGGTCATTTCTACCAGCCCCAGCGCGGAGAAGCCATGGATACCGGTTTTTACACGATCTTTACTCAGTGCCGTTTCCAGTGCATGCAGTACTCGGCGTCGATGGTCATCACTGGCCATATCGATAAAATCGATAATAATGATGCCACCCAGATTGCGTAATCGCAGCTGACGGGCAATGGCCTGCGTCGCTTCAACGTTGGTATTAAAAATTGTCTCTTCGAGATTACGATGTCCAACAAAAGCGCCCGTGTTGATATCTACCGTAGTCATCGCTTCGGTCTGATCAATAATCAGATAGCCGCCGGATTTCAGTTCGACTTTACGTTCCAGTGCACGCTGGATCTCATTTTCGACATCGAAGAGGTCGAAAATTGGTGCATTGCCGCTATACAGTTCCAGCTTCTGTGTCATCTCCGGCATGTATTCAGCGGTGAATTCCAACAGCATTTCATAGGTCTGCCGAGAATCTATGCGGATACGATCTAATTCCGCCTCAACAAAATCCCGTAATACTCGCTGGGCCAACGCGACTTCACCATAAAGCTTGGTCCGCGTCTGATGGCGTTTCTTGCGGCGGGAGACTTTATCCCACAAGCGCTTGAGGAAAGCGGCATCTTGAGCAAGTTCCCGCTCACCCACGCCCTCGGCCGCGGTACGGATAATAAATCCGCCGTTTTCGTCACAATAGTCAGCCACGACCTTTTTCAACCGGTTACGCTCTTTCTCCCCTTCAATACGCTGAGAGACACCGACATGGGAAGCACCCGGCATAAACACCAGATAGCGGGAAGGCAACGTGATATCCGTGGTCAGGCGGGCACCTTTGGTGCCTAAAGGGTCTTTTACTACCTGAACCACCAGATCCTGTCCCTGACGGACCAGTTCAGCGATATCACGGACCGGAAATTTTTTCTGCTCCTCACCGGCCACACACTCGGTATGCGGTACAATGTCAGAAGCGTGGAGGAAAGCGGCTTTTTCCAGCCCTATATCAACAAACGCCGCCTGCATACCAGGCAATACCCGGCTGACCCGCCCTTTATAGATATTGCCGGCAATGCCACGCTTCGATTCACGCTCAATATGAATTTCCTGTAAAACCCCGCCATCAATGTAGGCAACCCGGGTTTCTGAGGGCGTGACGTTAATAAGTAATTCGGCGGTCATACTGATCCCTTTTCACTGCGCAATGCCTGAAGCGTCTCAAATAGCTCGCCGGTTTCCACCAGCGGCAGTCCGACTACCGCATAGTAACTGCCTTCGATACGACGGACAAAGCAGCCCCCTTTTCCTTGGATCCCATACGCACCGGCTTTATCCATTGGCTCACCGCTGGCGATGTAGTCACTGATATCTTGATCGCTTAGCTGACGGAAAGTGACCCTGGTCAACACATGACTGGTCAAATGATGTTGTTGATCGGCAAGGGTGACCGCCGTGATCACTAGATGGGTTTTGGCGGAGAGCGCGGACAGCATCTGCCGTGCATGGCTGGCATCACGGGGTTTTTCCAGTACCTCATCATCCAGTACCACAATGGTATCGGCACCCAGTACCGGTAAATCCTGCGCGGCGATGACGACCCCTGCGAGCGCTTTTTCCTTTGATAAACGGCAGACATAGGCTAATGGTGCCTCTCCTGGCTGACGGCACTCTTCCACTGCAGCCTTCAGTCGTTCAAATGGCAGTCCAAGTTGTGTCAGTAATTCCTGACGGCGCGGGGAACCGGAAGCGAGATAGAGACTGATCATAGGTATCCTTACTGAACAGCAAACTGATAACGAATTTTGCGCATCAGCAGAAATAACCATGGCCAGAGCACACCATTTACCACTCCTCCCCAGAAAATTTCAGGGCGGAAGGAGACATCACTGACCATAAACTCGGCCCAGAATACCACCACATCGACAAACAGTGACAACACCGTCACCATGCAGGCTTGCTGCCACAATGCGAGGTTACGGAATTTCTGAAACTTATACGCCACCAGATAGGCTACCAGGCTCAGGGCCAAGGCACGAACGCCGAGGGTCGACCCGACAATCAGATCCATCACTGCGCCGACAAAGAAACCAGTGCCGACATTGACCCGATGGGGAAGCGCTAGCACCCAGTACAGTAGAATCAACATGACCCAAGAAGGCCGGAACATATAGAACTGATCCGGCCATGGCATCACTTCGAGGACTAAGGCTATCAGAAAAGAGAGCCAGATGATCCAACGCCCCTGACTACGATAATGACTGGTCAAGGACGGGCTCCATGGCTGACTGGCGTGGCAGGCGAGCTACTGTTATCTGTGGATAGCATATCACTGCCGGTAGTTGCTTGACCGGCAGGAGGAAACACCTGCGGCATCACCTGCATCAGACGATCATCTGCCGCTTGGCGGACAGACTGCGGCGTAACACTGTTACCGTCTGTCGGGTTACTGTTCCATAACAACAGTAGATAACGTAATCGCTGTAATCCTGCCGTCGGTTTTGCCTGAATCAGCGTGGTGGCACGACGGGTATCGACGGTCACGGAGGAAACTACCGCCACCGGATAACCTTCTGGGAAACGGCCGCCCAAGCCGGAGCTGACTAACATGTCACCGACCCGAATATCTGAGTTACCGGCAGTATTTTCCAACTGTAAATTTTCAGAGCATCCGGCACCGGAAGCGATGGCACGCACATCATTACGCAACACCTGTACTGGCAAAGCATGAGAAGCATCGCAAATTAGCATTACACGGCTGCTGAATTTCCCCACAGAGACCACTTGTCCGACCACGCCTTTATCACTGATCACCGGCTGACCTTCATAGACACCGCTGTCACTGCCGCGATCGATCATTACTTGATCACTGTACGGATCGGTTCCTGCCGAAATGACCTGAGTGATCATCTTCCGCTCCCCGGCACGCAGCGGTGAGCCCAGCAGCTCCCGCAGACGAATATTTTCCTGCTGATATTGCCCCAGTAGCAGTAACTGGCTGTTTTTAAGCATCAGTTCACGGCGCAGAGCGGCGTTTTGCTGCTCCAGCGTCTGACGAGAAGTCATGGTTTCTGCCGCATTGTCCAGTAAGCGTCTCGGGCCATCAGCCAGGAAGTAAAACGGACTCACGGTGGTATCAAGATAGCTGCGGATCTCACGAAAAGATCCCATACGGCTATCGGCAATGATAATTGCAATCGCGGCAATCACTGCCAGAATTAAGCGTAACTGCAGAGAGGGGCCTCTGCTAAACATCGGCTTCATAAATCCTGCGTGTTCCTCAACAAATATTAAGGGAGTGCGATTCGCCTGCACT